>ERZ779888.17-NODE-17-length-226389-cov-5.537758_pt1 | contig 226389 bp, 206 predicted proteins | sample MGYA00511245_ERZ779888 | MGnify/ENA primary metagenome ERZ779888 (study PRJEB29588, sample SAMEA2155255) | human gut metagenome | biome: human gut; feature: human-associated habitat; material: faeces | place: Denmark | collected 2008/2010 ...
ACCTCTAAAATTACAGCCTTATTATCTGATGTAAAGATATTAGCTAGACCTTCAGAAGCAATTCTGCTTTGCTAAAATTACAATTGTAAAATGCTTGGCTTCCTATCTTTTTTAAAGCACTTGGTGTCTCAAACTGCAATTCTGAAAGAGATGTACAGTTCTTAAAAGTCTCTGTACCAATATAACTTACCCTTCTTGGTATGACAATGCTACTGATATTGGAGCATCCATAAAAAGCTCTGGCATGAATACTTTCTGTCAAAGGTGACAGTGTTACATTTTTAAGTGTTGTACATCCTTCAAAGGCTGAATTGCCTATTGTCTTGCACATGCTGGAACTTGAAAATACCACTTTTTCTAAAGAAGTACAGTTATCGAATGACCAACTGTTTATTAATTCCACTGCATCCGGGATTTGAATTTCTTTTAAATTTTTACAGTCAAAAAACGCTTGATTTGAAATTTGTTTCAGACCAGCCGATAAGCGTACTTCTTTTAATTGGCTACAACCAGAAAATACACCTTCTCCCATACTTTCAATTGAATCACACAGTTCCACTTTTTGCAGAGAATCACAATGTTCAAAAGCGCTATTTCCAATGTTCTTGATACCTCCTTCAAAGATAACAGAAATAATGGAATCATTATTATAGAATGCTCTCTCTGCTACTGATGTAACCTTATAAGTAATTCCCCCTTTTACCGTCTGTGCAGGAATTACAATTGCTGTGTCCACTCCGGTATAACCGGTAACCGCTGCTGTTCCTGTCGTAGCATCAAATTGAAAGCTAAAGCCTTCTGTTTGTTCCCCAACTGCAGAACCTGTCACATCTGCCTGCTCGTTTACCTGCTCATTCACCTGCGTATTTTCCTCTACACCCTCCGTTGCGAAAACCTGCATCGGCACTGTAGCTGCCATAACAACAGCCAGCCCCATAGCGGTCACTTTCTTTCGTTTCCTTCTTTTCATAAAATTTTCTCTCCTTTTTTATCTTGTCCTATAACAAGACATTTTTTTATAAAAACTAGTATAGCATTGTTTTTGTCCTATAACAAGACTTTTTTATGATTGAGAGGAGTATTTTATGCCTAGAATTATTGACAGTAACGATAAAAATTTAATTGGTGATAAGGTAAAAGCATTGAGGAAAGCAAAAAAAATGAGCCAGCAGACCTTATCTGACCGACTCGAAACAATGGCTATCTATGTATGCCGGGGTTCTATTTCCCGAATTGAGGACAAGAGCAGAACCGTCACCGATATTGAACTCTATGGTATTTCCAAAGTATTAGAGACTCCGATTGAATCTTTTTTTGAGTCATAACTCTCTTCACATTTTCTTTTATTTTTCATATGATAAACTATATTTTATCAGGAGGATTGTTATGGAACCACTGCTTGAAATCAATCATGTCAACTACGCTTACCATTCCATGCAGGGTGAAACACCGGCACTTCAAAACATTCATTTTACCGTCTGTAAAGGAGATTTCATAGCAGTTGTAGGTCCCTCCGGTTGCGGAAAATCCACTCTGCTTTCCCTGATCGCAGGGCTTCTCGCACCGGAAGAAGGGGAAATCCTGCTAAACGGAAAACGCATACAGGAACACTCGAACAATCCCATCGGCTATATGCTGCAAAAAGATCATCTGTTAGAATGGCGAACCATCTGGAAAAATATTCAGCTTGGCTTAGAGATTCAGGGGAATATCAACTCTGCTTCTACCGCCTATGCCAATTCGCTTTTAAAAAATTACGGTCTCTATGAGTTCAAAGACAAACGTCCTTCTGAGCTTTCCGGCGGTATGCGCCAGAGGGCAGCCCTCATTCGGACGCTTGTCTTAAATCCTATGCTCTTGCTCTTAGATGAACCATTTTCTGCTTTGGACTATCAGACCCGTCTGAAAGTAGCAGATGATATTGGCACAATTATTAAACAGGAAGAAAAAACTGCCATTCTCGTCACCCATGACCTGTCTGAAGCAGTTAGTCTGGCAAACCGTGTCATTGTATTAAGTGAACGTCCGGCACAGATTGCCGCTGTTGTTCCTTTAGAATTTGAAGAATCCTTAACACCTTTTGAGCGGCGTGCTGCTCCACAATTTAAAGACTACTTCAATATCATCTGGAAGGAGTTAAACCATGATGAGTGAATTATCCATTGCCCAAAAGCAATATATTCTTTCCCAAAAAAAACACCGACGCACTGTGCGGATCGGAAGAAGCAGTATCTGTATTCTTTTTTTACTCCTTTGGGAATTTACTGCCGATGCCGGGATCATTGATTCTTTTGTTTTCAGCAGTCCTTCTAAAATTGTAACCTGTTTTATTTCTATGCTAAAAGATGGCTCCATCCTGCTCCATACAGGGATTACGCTTTTTGAGACTTTTGTCAGTTTTGCATTTGTTTTCTTCTTTTCATTATTATTTGCAATCTTACTGTGGTGCAGCCGAAAATTATCGGAAACTTTAGAGCCTTACCTTGTAATACTGAACAGTCTCCCAAAATCCGCTTTGGCTCCTCTGCTGATTGTCTGGCTGGGAGCAAACTATAAAACCATTATTCTGACTGGCATGTCCGTTGCTATCTTTGGTTCCATCCTTAACCTCCATCAGGGATTTGAGGACGTAGATACGGATAAAATAAAGCTGATACAGACACTTGGCGGAAACAGATGGCATATACTCACAAAAGTACTGCTTCCCGCTAATGTCCCAAGGCTTCTGAGTCTGGCAAAAGTCAATATCGGTCTGTGTTTAGTCGGCGTTATCATCGGAGAATTTATTTCCTCTAAATGCGGCCTTGGCTACCTCATCATCTATGCCTCCCAGGTATTTAAAATGGATTGGATGCTGATGTCCATTGTGATTCTCTGCATGATTTCCATGGGACTTTACGGATTGATTGGCTTTGCAGAAAAATGGTATCAAAAAAGGATGGGATAATTCCCATCCTTTTCACAATCTCATTTTTTTTATAACGGACTCTCAAATGCAATCTGTGAGATAAAGTTGTTTACTTCCTGCTCTGTTGCATCTGTATAGGTAAAGATAAATTCAATCATATAATTGCCAACTTTATGGATACAGTATGTCTGCTGATACTGACTTGTTTTTGATGTCATTGACGCAAACTCCGTTCCGCCGATATCCTGAGTCGTAGGCTCTTCTACCTCATATCCCATATTAAGAGATGTCAGTGAATTGCCAACTGCCTTTAAATACTGCTCCTCTGTGATACTGATTGAATCTGCCTTATCCATATCTTCATAGATGACAGATACACTGGAACTGTTATCAGAAAACAGGATGATGGTATCATACAACGCACCTTCCATAACATCTTCCATTGTTTCAGCGGTATAAGTCTCCTGATTCTCTAAAAAGTCTGTTCCAAGATTCAGTGTCTGGGCAATCTGCTCATCGGTGCAGGCAATCATGTTAGATGCAACCGGGAATGATACGCCAAAGCTCTCATTCTTATACATTCCATCTGCAATAGTACCACGTTTCACATCTGTGATCTTCTTGTCTGTCTCATTAGAATCTTTCTTTTCTGTTTTTTTGTTATCCTTCTTTGTTTCGCTCTTCTTTTCTGTCTTGCTCTCGACAGTTTCTGTTTTTTTGTTATCTTCTGTCTTTTTCTCTTCCTGACCACATCCGGCAAGCTGTATACAAGCTAAAGACATAATAACGAGCATTGCTGCAATTTTCTTTTTCATGTTCCCTCTCCTTTTTGTTATCTTTTGGTATTAAATATCCTTTATTATATTATCATATTTTTCTTTGGACTGCTATCCCTATTTTGAAAATCTTTCGGATTACATGATTTAAAAATTTTTATGATTCCCATTCTACTTTCCGGACTTTAAAGTAATCTGCTGTCTCTGCATTTTCCTTTATACAGACAGAAATTACTCCTTCCGCTAAGAGATACTGTCTGAACACTCCCTCTTTTTCACTCTGTATCTTCCCCTTCTCATCCAGTGTAAATCCAATCATTTCCGGTGGAATGGAAAATCCTTTGCCTGTCATTTTCATATAACTTTCTTTCAATGTCCAAAGGCGCAAAAAATCCAATTCTTTTTGCTCCGACTGTTGCAGCCATTCCCACTCTTTTCGTGTGCAGGTTCTTCGCATGGCATTTTCACGGACTTTTCTCATGCTTTCTGCATCTATCCCTACTTCGCAGTCTGCACATGCAACTGCGATCAGCTCCTGCCCATGACTCAGATTAAAAAAAATCTCATTTTCATTTCCTATATAATAAGGCTTTCCGTTACTTCTCCGCTCTATCATACTTTCTTCATAGGAAATCCCAAAACTGTGCCAAAATCCATAGGTTAAAAGCCGCTTCGATAACTCTTTTTGATTTTCTTCTTTTTTCTTTGTACAATAGTAAATGTGGCAAAAATACGACATATACTCCTTCCCCTCTTTCTCTCTTCTTTGCTTCTATAATATCCTTCTACCATTTTCTGCAAAAAAATAAATCGACTTTTCATCGATTTACTTTTGCAGGAATCTTCTTCACAGATATTCTAAAAAGCTGAGAATGGGACTCGAACCCACGACCTGCTGATTACGAATCAGCTGCTCTACCAACTGAGCCATCCCAGCACGCATTATACAAAAATCATGCTCTACTATTATATATAATACTTTTGAAAAATGCAAGGCTTTTTATGAGTTTATGAAATTTTTGTTTTTCTGATCTGAATAAGATTTGTTATAGACTACGGCAGAAGTGCCGCCTTATATAAGAAAATATGCTTTGAGGGTATTATAGCATGGTGGGAAGTGGGTTACAACTGGATTTTGAGTATGATTATAAGTGTTTTTTGAATGTGATTTTAAATATTTTTGAAATTTGATGTGTTTTGTTCAATTTGTCTTTTGGGCTCTATAACACCAAATGTTTATCTGTATATAACTGTATTCTATAGGAATTTTCTTCGGATGGCTTTCTTCATATATACTATATACTTCCGCTGTTCCCGGCTATCCCCGCAGACATGCTGCGTTTCCTGTTCGTCTCACACGCCTTTTTGCTCATGTTTTGTGTAACTCGCCCTACGGGCTCAAACAAACACAAACCATGAGCGGCAGTGTGCTCCTCACGACGTAAGCCTCGCAACTGTCTGTGGGGATAGCCGAGGTCGCGTACTACATAGAAAATCCTAAAACAACTTCTAAAAGAATTATATTTATGGAATTATTCGATATTTTAGAAATGTTAAGGAAATTGGCAATACTATGTAAGTAACATCTAATACAATACCTACTCTGCATCACTCTACTTGTAATACCCGTCCGAAAATCTCAACATAGAACTGCTCTCCCGAACTGCTTTAGAAAACCTATATCCCAGCGGGTTCCCGACAATTATGAAAAGTTTCTTTTGGGGCTATGGAGATGAAACTCCCGGAAGCGTGGAGCCCTCTGGCGAACACGATTCCTGCTTTGTGGGAGGTTCATCGGAATGTTTAGCACAAGGAAACTTGGAATAATTGTCGGGAACTTGCTGCGCATCATTCCTTTTACACTACTGTCCACCGCTATCCCCACGGACATGCTGCGTTTCCTGTTCGTCTCACACGCCTTTTTGCTCATGTTTTGTGTAACTCGCCCTACGGGTTCAAACAAACACAAACCATGAGCGGCAGTGTGCTCCTCACGACGGAAGCCTCGCAACTGTCTGTGGCGATAGCCAAGTTCGCGTACTACATAGAAAATCCTAAAACAACTTCTAAAAAGAATTATATCTGTGGAATTATTCGATATTTTAGAAATGTTAAAGAAATTGGCAATACTATGTAAGTAACATCCAATACCATACCTACTCTGCACCACTCTACTTGTAATATTCGCCTGAAAATCTTAACATAGAACTGCTCTCCCCTACCGCATTAGAAAACCTATATCCCAGCGGGTTCCCGACAATTATGAAAAGTTTCTTTTGGGGCTATGGAGATGAAACTCCCGGAAGCGTGGAGCCCTCTGGCGAACACGATTCCTGCTTTGGAGGAGGTTCATTGGAATGTTTAGCACAAGGAAACTTGCAATAATCGCCGGGAGCTCACTGAGCACATACTTTCTAACACGCCCCCCTGCTTTCGGGAAAATTTATTTTATTTATCTGAAAATATTGACTTTTCCCACAAACGCGGTATAATAATTCTCGGTTTGTTTATTATTATTAAACATACAATTTACATATAGTGCAACTTTTGATCATGGATACTCCCATGATCTTGACATATACATCACAGTAATAATAGAAAAAGGAGTTTATATGGACATCGGGCACCGCATGAAAGAACTTCGGGTTCACTATGGACTGACCCAGCAGGAGCTTGCCGATCGTTCTGAGCTGTCTAAGGGATTTATCTCACAGTTAGAACGGAATCTGACTTCTCCTTCTGTTGGAACGCTTTTAGACATTATCCAGTGTCTTGGAACCACACCTGCAGAATTTTTTGCAGATGATGAACCGGAACAGATCGTATTTAAAAAGGAAGATTATTTTACAAAAATAGATGAAAATGAACATTCAAAAATTGAATGGATCGTGCCAAACGCACAGAAAAACGGTATGGAACCTCTACGCGTAACGCTTGCGCCCGGGGGCCGTTCCATGGAGCTGAAACCCAGTGAGGCAGAAGAATTCGGATATGTTTTAAAAGGAGCGATCCGGATCATCCGTGGAACGAAAAGTTATCTTGTAAAATCCGGGGAGTCTTTTTACTTAAAGGGACTGAAACGTCACCACATCGAAGCATACGGTGTCAAAGAGGCTGTATTTATCTGGGTCTCCACACCACCGAATTTTTAGGAGGATACCATGAGCAAAGACTTTATTACTTTAGAACACATTACGAAATCTTTCGACTCTCAGATGGTATTAGATGACTTAAATCTGACCATTAAAGAAAATGAATTTATGACCCTGCTTGGTCCATCCGGCTGCGGTAAAACCACCACCCTGCGTTTGATCGGCGGTTTTGAGACCCCTGACATTGGAAAAATCTATTTTGACGGTCAGGATATTACTTCACTTGCACCAAACGAAAGAAAATTAAACACTGTATTCCAGAAATATTCTCTTTTTCCACATATGACCATTGCGGAAAATATTGCATTTGGTTTAAAGATCAGCAAGAAAAGCAAGGAATACATCAACGATAAGATCAAATACGCATTAAAATTAGTCAATTTAGACGGCTTTGAAAAACGCTCCGTCGATTCCTTAAGCGGCGGTCAGCAGCAGCGTATCGCGATTGCCCGTGCCATCGTAAATGAACCGAAGGTACTGCTCTTAGATGAACCTCTCGGTGCACTGGATTTAAAATTGCGTCAGGATATGCAGTACGAGCTGATCCGTTTAAAAAATGAGCTTGGCATTACTTTTCTCTATGTTACACATGACCAGGAAGAGGCACTTACCATGTCCGATTCCATTGTCGTTATGAATCAGGGATATATCCAGCAGATCGGAACACCAGAGGATATCTACAATGAACCGGTCAACGCCTTTGTTGCCGATTTTATCGGAGAAAGCAATATCATTGATGGAGTTATGATAGAAGACCATCTGGTTGAGATCTTAGATACCAGATTTCCATGCGTTGATGAAGGCTTCGGACAAAACTGTCCGGTTGACGTTGTCATCCGTCCGGAAGATGTGGAACTGGTAGAACCGGAGGAAGGAATTATCGACGGAACCGTCATCTCTATCATATTTAAAGGGGTTCATTACGAAATTGAAGTCCTTGCAAACGGATTTGAATGGCTGGTGCACACAACTAAAATGCATGAGGTCGGCTCTAAAGTGGGAATCCGTGTCATTCCGTTCAATATTCAGATTATGAACAAACCGGAATCCAGTGATGAGGAGGCAGTAGAAGTCGATGCGTAAATTTGGAAAACAACTTTTAGCCGGTCCTTACCTGGTCTGGATCATCGGCTTTATCATCCTTCCGGTCTTTGCCGTTCTTTACTATGCACTGACAAACAGTGCCGGAAGTTTTACAATGGAAAATATCGCGGCGATCGCAGAGCCGGTACATTTAAAAGCATTGTTTTTAGCATTAAAACTGGCTGTGATCTGTACCCTGATCTGCCTGCTGCTCTCCTATCCACTGGCAATGATCTTAAACAATATGAAGATCAAAGAGCACAGCTTTGTGGTCTTTCTCTTTGTACTTCCGATGTGGATGAATTTTATGCTTCGTATTTTAGCATGGCAGATGCTTTTATCGAATAACGGTATTATCAATTCCCTTTTAAAAACGTTAGGTTTTTCTGGGATCAACCTGATGAATACCCCGACCGCTGTCGTATTTGGTATGGTCTATGACTACCTTCCATTTATGATCCTGCCAATCTATAATGCGTTAGTACGCATCCGCAAGGATTTGATTGAGGCAGCCAGAGATTTAGGTGCCGGAAACCTCTTGGTCTTTTTTAAGATCATTCTGCCGCTCTCCCTTTCCGGAGTTTTCAGCGGGATTATTATGGTGTTTGTACCTGCACTGACCTCGTTTGTTATTTCGGATCTCTTAGGCGGCGGCAAAGTACTGTTGATCGGAAATGTCATTGAACAGTCCTTTATGCAGGGCATGGACTGGCATCTTGGTTCAGGGCTCTCCATTGTACTGATGATCTTTGTCATTGCCTCCATGGCATTTATGAACCGACAGGATAAAGAAAATGAAGGAGGAAATGCCGTATGGTAAAAAAAGGAATCGAACGCCTGTATTTGATCATTATTTTCCTCTTTTTGTACCTTCCGATCGCGGTCCTGATCGTACTTTCGTTCAATGACTCAAAATCGCGTGTCCAGTGGGGCGGATTTACACTGCGCTGGTATCAGGAGGTATTTAAAAGCCGGACCATTATGAACGCTTTTTATACAACCATTACCATCACACTGGTTGCTTCTATTGTAGCAACCCTGCTTGGAACACTGGCAGCTATTGGTATCCACAGTATGAAAAGAAGACAGAAAGCACTGATGCTTGGAGCTACCAATATCCCGCTTTTAAATGCGGACATTGTAACCGGTATCTCGTTAATGCTGTTACTGATAAAATTTACAAGACTTGGCATGAACACCGTTTTGATCGCACATATTACTTTTAATATCCCCTATGTCATTCTAAACGTACTGCCAAAACTGAATTCCCTAAGTCCTAACACCTATGAGGCGGCATTGGATTTAGGTGCTTCCAGACCTTATGCATTTTGGAAGATCATCTGGCCTGATATCAAAGGCGGCGTATTCAGCGGATTTTTGATGTCCGTGACCATGTCGTTAGATGATTTTTCCATTACCTATTTTACAAAAGGACCGGGAGTCAATACACTCTCAACCATGATATACACCGAACTCAAAAAAGGGATCAAACCGGAGATGTACGCTCTCTCCACTATTTTATTCCTGATCGCACTACTGTTACTGCTTTTGATGAATTACCGTTCATCCAAAAAAAGCACCGCACTGACAACATAAGGAGGACATTATGAAGAAAAAATTACTGCTGATGGCTGCATGCCTTGGAGCGATGTTCGCATTCACTGCCTGCGGCTCTAAAGATGACGGAAACACACTGACGGTATTAAACTATGGAAAATATATAGAGTCGAGTGTGTTAGATGCCTTTGAAGAAGAAACCGGCATCCATGTCAACTATGAAGAATATGTAAATCCGGAGGAAATGTATACGAAATACAAATCCGGTGCGATCGACTACGATGTGATCTGCACCTCTGATTACATGGTAGAACGCCTGATCAACGAGGGAGAAGCAAAAGAGATTAACTTTGATAAGATTCCTCTTTCTAAAAATTTAGATGATTCTTATTTTGAATTTTCTAAGGCTTTCGATCCGGAAAACAAATATTCCATGCCATACTTCTTTGGAACGGTCGGAATCCTCTATAACAAAAATAAAGTGGATGCCAATGACGTCAAAAGCTGGGATATCCTCTGGAACAAAAAATACAAAGACCAGATCATCATGGAAGACAGTGTGCGCGACACCTTTGTACCGGCACTCAAACGTCTCGGATTTTCCTCTAACTCCACCGATAAAAAAGAGTTAGAAACCGCACTTGATCAGTTGATCGAGCAAAAACCTCTGGTTTACTCCTATCTTGTAGATGAGAGTGCCGATGAAGTGGTAGCCGGCAATGCCTCTATGGCACTGGTTTACTCCGGCGAGGCTGCTTATGCAGAGTCTTTGAGCAAGGATTTAGACTACAGTGTACCGACTGAAGGTTCTAATATGTGGATTGATTCCTGGATGATCGCAAAGACCTGTAAAAATCAGGAAAATGCAGAAAAATTCTTAGACTTCCTCTGCCGCGAGGACATCGCTATGAAGAACTTTGAATATGTCTACTATGCAACACCAAATAAAGCGGTCTATAACAAATTAGATAAAGAAACCCAGGAAAACAAGACCATTTTCCCTGATGAGGAAACCTTAAACAACTGTGAGATCTTCCGTTATCTGGATGAAGATTCCATTGCACTTTACAACAAACTCTGGAAAGAATTAAAATCCAAATAATTTTTACTTGCATTTTTTGAATTTCCGTGTTACATTAAAATCCACATGAATCTCATGTGGATTTTTTATCTTTGCACTTTCGTGCATATTCCCATTTTAGTTCATATCCCGCCTGTTAGTTTTTATGATTCAGGAGGTTTTTATGACATTTGATACCTTTAAAGAAACCGTTTTATCTGCTTTAAGCAATTACTATGGCAGCGACTATACACTGTCTATCCAAAAAATACCAAAAAACAATCAAATTATTTTAGATGGACTGACCATTCAGAAAAAAGGACAGAATATTTCTCCTACGATTTATCTGAACCCATACTTTTCCAAATTTCAGGACGGCATGCCGATGTTTCACATTTTAGAAGAAATCAAAAACACCTATGCCATGCATCATCCCGACGAGAACATTGACATCCGCTTCTTTACAGACTACGAAAATGCCAAAGACCGCATCTGTATGAAGCTGATCCACTATGAAAAAAACAGAGAACTCCTAAAAGAAGTTCCCCATATTCGTTTTCTCGACCTCGCTGTCGTCTTCTATTATCTGATTCATCTAACCCCCGGAGAGCAGGCAACAATCCTCATTTATAACCGGCATTTGCCTTACTGGAATGTCTCGACCGATACCCTGTTTGAGTCTGCAAAAATCAACACCCCAAAGCTGCTCCCATACTATTTCGACGATATTTTTTCCGTCTTGCAGAATGTTTCCGACTTGTCTGAATTTAGCAAAAACCAGCTCTATCCGCTCTATGTTCTGACCAATTCCGAAAAACTCTTTGGTGCAGCCGTAATACTCTATCCAAATCTTTTATCCTCAATAGCGAAGAAAATGAATCACGATTTAATTATTATTCCAAGCAGTCTGCATGAAGTCCTTCTGCTTCCGGCTGAACAGGGAGAGTCTTCTGAAGAATATTCCTCAATCATTCAGGAGGTCAACCTCTCAGAGCTGTCACCGGAAGAAATTCTGTCTGATCATGCCTACTATTATTCCCGAAAAACAGACTCCATCTGCTGATTACTGCATTTTTAAAAGTTCCTCATAAAGCGTCTCGTAATCTCTTGCAGATGCATTCCATGAAAAATCACATTCCATTGCACGTTTCACAATTCCGTTCCATTCATTTCTATGGTTTACATAAGTATCTTTTGCATAACGAATCATATGCAGCATCTCGTGTGCATTATAATTTGCAAAAGAGAAACCATTTCCTGTCTGCTCGTATTCATTATATGGGCAGACAGTATCCCGGAGCCCTCCTGTCTCACGCACCATTGGAACGGTTCCATAACGCATACTCATCAACTGGCTGAGTCCGCACGGTTCAAACATGGATGGCATTAAAAAGGCATCCGCTCCAGCGTAGATCCGGTGTGCTAAATCTTCGGAATACTGAAGACAGACTCCCATCTGCCGTTCATACTTCCAGGCAAAGTGGCGGAACATATTCTCAAAACGTTCTTCTCCTGTTCCAAGCACTGCAAACTGGATTTTCTTATCCCCTAACAGTTCATCCATCACATAGGCAATCAGATCCATACCCTTTTGCACTGTCATCCTCGATACAATTCCGATCAAAAATGCATCTTCCTCTTTTGGAAGTCCCAGCTCTTCCTGAAGGCCTGCCTTATTTGCCGGTTTCATTTTTACCACATTCATCTTATCAAAATGTGTCCCGATACGCTGATCCGTGACCGGATCATACTTATCATAATCAATCCCATTGACAATTCCATACAAATGGTCTGATTTTGCACGAAGCAGACCGTCTAAGCCCTCTCCACCTTCCGGTGTCGTAATTTCCTGCGCATAGGATTTGCTTACCGTTGTTACCATGTCGGAATAGACAATCCCGCCCTTTAAATAATTTGCTTCGCCGTAAGATTCTAACTGATCCGGCATAAAGAATTTAGCCGGCAGTCCCGTAATATCTTTGACTTCGTTGAGCTTCCATCTTCCCTGAAATTTCAGATTGTGGATTGTAAAGACGCTCTTCATCTTCTGATAAAACGGATCCTCTCCATAAAAATATTTTAAAAATACAGGCACCATTCCGGTCTGCCAGTCATGACAGTGTATGATATCTGCCTGAAAATCAATAAATTTCATTGCGGCAATGGCTGCTTTAGAAAAAAATGCAAACTTCTCCACATCTTCATAGATCCGGTTATATGGCTGATCTCCGCCAAAATAGTATTCATTATCTATAAAATAGTAAGTAACCCCTTCGACAACCTTGTGAAATACTCCGACATACTGCTCACGCCATCCGAGAGATATCGAAAAATTTCCCAGATTTTCCAAATCTGCTGTCAGTTTTTCCTCTATGCACAGATATTTCGGGATCATAATACGTACATCATACTTCTTTTTATCAAAATATTTCGGTAAAGAACCGGTTACATCCGCAAGCCCTCCGGTCTTAATAAACGGAACTGCTTCCGATGTTACAAACAAGACTTTTTTCATAAAAAAACCTCCAAGTACAATATAATTAATTTTATTATACCGTACCGGGAGGAATTTTTAAAGTTAATCTCAGGAATTGCTCCGATATTCCAATCTGATTTTGTCCGCGATCAGAGCGATAAACTCTGAATTTGTCGGTTTTCCTTTTCCGTTGTTAATGGTGTACCCAAACAGTGCATCAATCGTATCCATTTTTCCTCTGCTCCATGCAACCTCGATCGCATGACGGATGGCTCTCTCTACGCGGCTTGGCGTAGTCTGAAACTTTTTCGCTATCGTAGGATAGAGAATCTTCGTAATGGAATTTAACATATCAATGTCATTCACAGACATGATAATTGCTTCCCGTAAGTACTGATATCCTTTGATATGTGCCGGAACTCCAATCTCGTGGATAATTGCCGTCACATCAGCCTCTAAGTTACGTTCTTTTAATTCTTCCCGTTTCTCATAAGGCTGTACCTTACGCACCTCGCTTTGACGTGCTACGTTACGGTTTTTGACATCCTTAATCCGGCTAATGACCATATCATTGTCGAACGGTTTCATAATATAGTAATCTGCTCCGAGCCGGAATGCATCCTCTGTAATCTTTTCCTGACCAATCGCACTGATCATAATAAATGCCGGGTGCTTTTTGATCGTAGAATCTTTGTTGACTTTTTCCATAACTCCTAAGCCGTCCATCTTTGGCATAACAATATCTAACAGTACAACGTCAGGTTCGGCAGTTTTTATCAATTCGTACGCTTCTACCCCGTCTTTCGCTGTTCCAATCACCTGTAATTCTTCATCACTCCGTACAATATCGCCTAAAAGACGCACCATTCTTTCGTTATCATCTGCAATCGCAATGTTCAGCTTCTCCATGCTGTCCCTCCTGGTAAATTTTTCAAACATGCTGCTATTATATCGTTAGGTTCCCCTAAATTCAATAGTTTTCTAACGTTCTAATTCGACAACCACTGTATTTTAGCGGCTTTTTTGCATATCCGTGTCGGATACTCCTGAATCAACTGTATTATACAGGCAATTCGACACATCTCTTGTCGAAAAATAGCAACTAATTTTTCAAGTCCAATAGAAACAAGCAATTCTCCCCCCTTTTCTGTCATTTTTCCATAGGTTATACGGAAAAACGTTCTACACTTTCTAATAACTCATGTGTATGGTTCATAACTGTATCCAAAACTTCCATGGAATCTTTGACTGCATTGTCAATTTCTTCCGATGTTGCTGATGTCTCCTCGGTAAAGGATGCATTATTTGCAGAAAGTGCATTCAATGTCTCGATGTGACCAACCACATAATCTTTCTGTTGATCGATTTCCTGCATCTTCGCTGCAATATCCTGTACAGTCTCAATACATACATCTAATGCATTCTTCAACTCCTGGAACGTATCCTGTGTTACCGTTAAGGTATCGATCTGTGTCTTGGATGTTGTATTCATGTCTTTCATGATGTCCATACATTTATTTGCATTATCAGTCAGTTCCTCAATGATACCATTGATTTCCTGAACTGTTTCTGCCGACTCTGAAGCTAATTGTCCAATCTCTTCTGCTACTACTGCAAATCCTCTTCCTGCCTCTCCGGCTCTCGCTGCCTCGATCGACGCATTCAGAGAAAGAAGATTGGTCTGTGATGCAATCTGACTGATCAACGTTGCTGCTTCACTGATCTTATTGACGGATTCATTCGTATACTCTGTCTGCTGATACATCACTTCGATGTTACGGATGGTCTGCTGATTTACTTCTAACAGATTCTCCATGCTGGTATAGGAATCCTGTGAGCATTTCTTCATAAAGGATGCATTTTCAGATAAATCCTCGATATCCGCTGTGGTGCTCTGGATATTCTGTGCGATCTTTTCTACGCTTCCGGCTACATCCGTTGTAGACTCTGCCTGCTGCGAAATGTTCTGTGCTACATCGCCCATCGCATTTGTCAGATTTTCAATTGCTTCATTCATAATACTGAAATTATCGACAAACTGCTGTTCTGCTAAATTCAGATGTTCTGATGTCTCGCCGACATGTGATACCAGACCACTGATGCCTCCCTGTGCCACATTCAGCGAATCTGCCAGCACTCCGATCTCATTCGCACTCCGGATCTCAACATTTTGTGTCAGATTTCCTTCAGAAATCCTTCCAACCATTCCCTGCATTTCTAAAAGCTGCTTCTTAATACCGTTTCCGAATTTAAAGCAGGCGATCAGGGATATTACCATAATGACTACACTGATAAAGATATTCTGCATCATCATGCTCTTTTGTCTGTTCTGCAGTGTGACACGGTTCTTCTCAATATTTTTCTCTAAATTATCTACATAATTTCCTGTGGTAATGACCCAGCCCCAAGGCTCAAATTCTTCTGAATAAGCAATCTTTGGTGCAACCGTTTTACCATCTGCTTTTGTAAAGTAGAACTCATTGTATCCGCCGCCGGCTTCTGCCGATTTCATAATGTTCTGAATGATCTTTACACCATTCTGGTCTGTCAGATCGTAACGGTTCGTTCCTTCCTGTTCAGAGAGGATCGGGTGCATCAGCAAGGTATAATCCGTACCGTCAATCCAGAAGTATCCTTCGCCGTCTTCTCCATAACGCGCATTGCGAAGGATTTCCATTGCCTCTTTTTTCGCATCTTTTTCTGACATTTCTCCTGACTAGCTCTTTTCATAAACCATATTGACGACCGTCAGCATTGCTCCGACTTCATCTTTAATCTGTTCTTTATATCCCGATATTACCGCATCTTTATAGTCTGAATTGGTTTTGGTGATCGTTCCTTTCATTCCCGTATAGGTAACAAGATTAACTCCGATGGAGCAAACTACAATAATTGCCGTGCATAAAATCATACATGTTGTCCGAATACTTTTGATCTTCATATGTATTTTCCTCTCCTCCCTGATTCCCTTGACGTGTACCATTGGAATAATTATACACCTATCAGGGAATCACCACAAGAATTTTTAGTAAATTTTCGTTGAATTATGGGATATTTGAATATGTTTCTCATTACGATACTTATTATCTGTTATTTATACTCGCTTTGTCTTATACCATATGTTTTATTTCTTTATACCATCTGTATAGAACATTTCTGATCATCATTCTATCGTCGATCAGCTCTTAAGTATCCTTTCTCAGTATCGCTAAATACTCCTCATAGGCAAATACTCTATTTCTTGCAGCATTGGTTGTTTCCTGCAAAATCCCAAGTTCTACAAGTTTCCGCACAGCAGCAGCTACCGTATTATAGCTAACCTCTAATTCCTTTGCGGTTCTCTTGATATCAATAATCGGATACTGTTCAATATAGTCAAAAACTGCTCGTAAATTATCTTTGCTCCGAGTTGTCTTTGGAAGTTTTTCTACATTCGTATCATGCAACACAGAAAGCTGACGAATTGCTTCTAAAGAGTCCGATGCTGCTTTACTTACTGCCTCTAAAAAAAATCTTATCCATTGTTCAAAGTTTCCGGTTCTCCTGACTTCACTAATGCGGTCATAATATTCTATCTGGTTCTTTTTCAAAAAATAGGATATATAAATGACTGGTTTTTCAATCAATCTCTGCTCCATCAAATAGAGGAGTATCAAAAGTCTTCCAATTCTTCCGTTGCCATCTAAAAACGGATGTATTGTTTCAAACTGATAGTGAATCAATGCCGCTCTGATCAATGGATCATAATCCACATTCTCATTGATATATTTTTCCAAATCAGACATTGCTGTTTGCATATCTTCTACATTAGGAGGAATATACCTGGCATCTTTTAATGAACAGTTTGCAGGCCCGATCCAGTTTTGAGAATGTCTAAATTCTCCCGGAGTTTTATCCTGTCCACGAACATTTTCCATTAATACTTCATGTATTTCTCTTATTAATCTGCAGCATAAAGGTAATCTTTCTAAACGTTTTAAGGCATACTGTGTTGCTTTCACATAATTAATAACATCAGATACATCAAGATTTGCATTTGCTTCCACTTCCGGATCTAATACATCGTCAAGAGTACACTGCGTTCCCTCTATTTGCGAAGAAATCAACGCTTCTTTTCTAACATACATTGATATAAACAGATCCGCATTAGAAATCAATTGTGATGCAGTATCAAGTTTTACCAGTTGCTTATTTGCATCAACTAAAAGTTTTACAATCTCCCCGTCCATTTCAATTTCAGGTATCGGTGGTAACGGATTAGGTTTAAAAGATTGGTACATAGCCTCTCCATCTAAATTGTCAACATATATTCCTGCACGCTTCATACATTTTCACCTCTTTTTGAAATAACTACACTTATTATATCTCTTTTATTTCAAAAAGTCACAGTGTTTTTGAAATATACTATAGCAAACAATATGCTTTATTTCAAAAACTATTTTCTTATCCCTGCTCCAACATCTCTTCAATAAAGATCCCATATCCTTTCGATGCATCCTGCACAAACACATGGGTCACCGCTCCGATGATCTTTCCGTTCTGCACGATCGGGCTGCCGCTCATCCCCTGTACGATTCCTCCGGTCAGGGCGCACAGTTCCTGATCCTTTACCACAAACCGGATTCCTTTGTTCGTTTCTCTCGCATTAAAATTTGTCTGGGTAATCTCAATATCGTAGCTTTTCCGCTCCCCTTCTAAAGTACAGATGATCTCCGCCTTTCCAAGCTGTACTTCCTGCTTAAATCCCACAGGGATCTGCTGTTCAGAGGTCAGTTCTTCCGGGATACCGTCTAACTTTCCATAAACTCCGGCTTTTGTATTCTTTTTGACATCTCCTAAACAATAACGACTGCTGTAATTGATGATGCCGGTCAGTTCTCCGGGAGTCCCGCGTTTTCCTTTGATGATCCCGATGATATCTGTCTGATATAACAGGCCTTTTTCCATATCGATAAGCGTACTGGTGTCTGCATCGCTGACGCCATGACCAAGTGCGCCGTAATTCCCTGCCGTATCGGTATAGGTTAAAGTACCGACTCCTGCTAGATCATCACGCACCCATACGCCGATCTTATAGGCTTTTTCCTGTGTCATCACGGCCTCCATGGCTACTTCGATCCGTTCTCCATTGCGCTCTATCCCAAATGCCATGGGCTGATCACCATATTCATGAACCCGGTCTAATAACTCTTCTTTTGTAGATACCTTTTCACCGTTCACACTACAGATATAATCTCCGCTTTTTAATAAATACTTTGCCGGTTCTACCGTCTCTCCTGACATTCCGTTGACCGGACTTGTCCCTATGACCAGTATTCCCTTAGTCTTTACATAGATGCCTACAGGCATTCCTCCGGGGATCAGATATTTTTCTCCACGCTCCTGTACGTAGATATCCTTGATCGGGATCACACCAAAGAGCCGGCAGCTTAGCGTATAGCTGCCGGTTTTTTGACTGTTCCCCAATCCACTCCGTCCAAACACCATGGATGCCAGAGTGACCGGTTCCTCTTCTTTTTGCTCCATAGACAAAGGAATTCCCGTATGAAGCTGCAGCGTCTCACCCGGACGCACACTCACTTCATCGGGAATTTTATTTTGTAAAAACAGATATCCAAAACACAGGACAAAAACCAGAATTCCCGTACCAAACTTTTTTTTCATTATCATCACATCCTTAAATTCTATTATGTGATGATTTTTTCTGTTTCAAACTAGGATTTTTTTGTTTTTGCTGCTAATTCTTTCATTTCTTTTGCATTTTCTAAAACGGTTTCCGTAATACTGACACCGCCAAGCATCCTTGCTAACTCCGCAACGCTCTCTTCCTGCGGCAGCCTGTGGATCTTTGAGGTTGTCCTGCCGGATTCCACGGTTTTCTCGATCAGAAAATGCGTATCTGCCATAGCTGCGATCTGAGGCAGATGTGTAATACAGATGACCTGATGATTTCTTCCGATCAGATCCATCTTTTCCGAAACCTTCTGCGCCGTTCTTCCACTGATCCCGGTATCTATTTCGTCAAAGATCAAAGTCTCGATCTCGTCATTGTTTGCAAGCACTGTCTTTAATGCCAGCATAATCCTTGAAAGTTCACCGCCCGAAGCGATCTTACCGAGTGGCTTTGGCGTTTCTCCCGGATTTGTGGATATCAGGAACTCCACTTCATCGTATCCATTCGATGTAAAATGTGTGGTCTGTTCAAATTCCATCGACAGATCCACAGTCTCAAAATTCAGATCTAAAAGGTGTTCTGTGACCTGCCTGCACAGTTCTTTCGCATATTTTTTACGGATCTTAGAAAGCTTTTTACTTGCCTTTTCTAACGCCTCTTCGGATGCCTTCTTTTGTTCTTTTAACTGATTTAAGTATGCATCATAATCTAAAAGCGCTTCTTTTCGTTGGATTTTTTCCTCTTTCGCTTCTAATACTTTTGCAATCGTATCACCATACTTGGATTTCAAATGATTCAGTTCGTCTAAACGCTTCTCCGTTTCGTAAAAATCCTCTTCCTCAAACTCTAAGCCTGACAGATAAGAGGACATATCCCGATTAAAATCATTTAACAGCCCATCTAACTGCTCTAACTGCTCTTCTAACGGCTGCAGCTCAGCGTCACAGGAAGTCACTGCTGAAATCTCTCGGAGCGCTCTTCCGATCTGATCCGATGCACTTTCACCGTTCTCTGAGGTCAGACGGTAAGCCGCTCCACATGCTTCCGCAATCTTTTTGCCGTTCAGCATTTTGCGGTAAGTCTTCTCTAACTCCTCGTCCTCTCCTTCCCGCAGGCAGGCATCCTCTAATTCCTGAATTTCAAACTCTAAAAATGAGAGTTCCCGTTGCTGCTGCTCTTTATCAATATCTTTTTCTTCTAATTCTTTTAAAATAGAAGAATATTCCTCATAACGCTTCTTTACCTCTGCCTTTACTTTCTGCGTTTCTTCTTTTGCATAATCGTCAAGCAGTGCTAACTGCATCTTTTTTCCGGTCAGAGACTGATGCTCATGCTGTCCATGAATGTCAATTAAAAGTTGTGCCGCCTCTTTGACTTTTGCTGCGGATATACTCTCGGAGTTGATCTTTGCAACACTTCTTCCCCCGGTGATCTTACGGCTCATAATGACCATACCGTCCTCCGGAAAAATATCCATTTCCTGCAATCTGCGGATGGTATCTTCGCTCTTTACCTCAAATATCAGTTCCACTAAAGCATAATCCGCACCTTCTTTGATCATCTCCTTTGGCACCTTCTGACCAAGTGCCATATTAATTGAACCGATGATCAATGATTTTCCGGCGCCTGTTTCTCCGGTTAAAATGTTTAACCCTTCCTCAAATTCTACTTCCATCTCGTCGATCAGGGCGAGATTTTTTACATGCAGATTTCGTAACATCCTATCTCCTTCTACTCCCTCACGATCCTGTAGCTGTCTATTTTCCTACCATTTTTCTCAAACGATCCATCAACTGGATATTTTCCTCTACGGAACGGACTGCACACATGATCGTGTCATCTCCGGCAATCGTACCTACAATCTCGTGAAAATTTAATGCATCTAATGCTGCTGCGACTGCCATTGCCATTCCGGACACCGTACGGACCACTAAAATATTCTGTGCCATGTCCATGGATGCAAATCCATCCTTTAACACACGGATATATTTCTGGGACAGATCCTCAGCCGGCTCTGTCAGTGCTGCATATTTCTGTTTTCCGTTGCTCATTGCAACTTTTGTCAGTTTCAATTCGCGGATATCTCTCGATACGGTTGCTTGTGTTACCTGAAAGCCCTCCCGCTCAAGTCTGTCTGACAGTTCTTCCTGTGTCTCCACCTCATTTTTTCTGATAATCTCTAGAATTTTTGCATGTCTTTCTGATTTCACTTCTTTTCCTCCAAGATTCTATATACACGTCTGCATTTTTTTACTGAGTATCTCTAAAAAGCTCAATTTGCTCAATTTCAAAATATTCGTAGCCTGCTCCGCTTTTTTGATCACGATCTTATCGCCAAACCCTAATTTGATCGGATAATCTCCGTCAAAGCTGACCTCTGCACTGTCATCGGTCTCATGGTTTCTGGCACTGATCTCAATCTCAATCTGATCATCGGCGCTCAACACAATACTCTTTGCATTCAGGCTGTGGGAATTGATCGGTGTCACTAAAAGCAGTTTTGCCTTCGGGTCAACGATCGGTCCGCCTGCGGACATATTGTACGCCGTTGATCCTGAAGGTGTCGCTACAATGATCCCGTCTCCTACATATGTATTGAGATATTCTCCATTGACACGGATGATCAGCGTCTTAACCGATGGATTGGTGCCTCTGTGGATGATAATATCATTGAATGCGGCACGGCTTTTCTGCTCTTTTCCATCGATGACGCAATAACCCTCTAACATCATGCGCCGCTCGATCATGTAATGCTCCTGCATGATCTCATCAATGGCTGCACGGATGTTGCTTCTCTCCACCTCACAGAGATATCCAAGTGTTCCAAGATTGACCCCTAACATTGGGATATTCCAGTGATACAGATCCCTCGCTGCACGGATCAGCGTTCCATCACCGCCTAAAACAAGGATACACTCTACACCCTCCGGTATCTGTTTTGGATCGATCTGCTCCACCCGCTCTTTATTCCCGCTGCTGTAATAGCAAAGACAGGTTCCGCCTTTTTGTTCGATATAGTCTTTGACTTCTTTCGTAAAGCTCTTTTTTTCATCTTTTTGAATATTCGTAATTGTTAAAAAATGTTTCATGTCCGATCCAATTCTCCATGTGCAGCTTCTACGACCGCCTCGGCATTTACTTCTGCACTATTTTCCCCTTCCTGACTTTTTTTCAGGTGAACCAGATATTCAATATTTCCTTCCGGTCCCTTAATCGGTGAATATTCCAGATCCAGAATGGAAAATCCTAAATCCATCGCTGTTTGTAAGACAGTCTGAATGACTTCTAAATGCACTTTAGGGTCACGCACAACACCCTTTTTCCCTACTTTTTCTCTCCCTGCTTCAAACTGCGGCTTGATCAGACAGACCATCTCTCCACCGTCTTTTAACAGTTCTCTTGCCGCAGGCAGTACCTTAGACAGAGAAATAAAGGATACATCCACCGAAGCAAAATCCAGTGGTTCCCCAATATCCTCCGGTGTCACATAACGGATATTTGTCTTTTCCATACAGACCACCCGTTCATCGGTTCGCAGTTTCCATGCAAACTGTCCATATCCGACATCGACCGCATAGACTTTGCTTGCACCGTTTTGCAGCATACAATCCGTAAAGCCGCCGGTGGAAGCCCCGATGTCCATACAGACTTTGTTCTGTAACTCAATGTCAAAATGGTTCATTGCCTTTTCTAATTTCAAGCCGCCTCTGCTGACATATTTTAAAGTATTTCCTTTGATCTCAATCTTTGCATTTTCCGGTATGGAAGTGCCTGCTTTATCTTCTCTCTGGTTTTCCACAAAGACATTTCCCTCCATGATCATTGCCTTTGCTTTTTCTCTCGAAGGAGCAAGCCCTCTTTTGACCAGTAATATATCTAATCGTTCTTTCATTTCAGCCCCACATATTCTGCTATAATTCTTTTCACTACGGATTCCGCATCAATACCAACCTCCTGATAGAGGATATTGACATTGCCGTGTTCCACATACTCATCCGAAATTGCAATATTTAAAAGACGGACATCCAGACTGCATTCCTCTAAATAGTCCATGACCTGTTCTCCGAAACCGCCGCTTTTTACATTCTCTTCTAACGTTACTAAAAGGCGGTGCTCTTTTGCCGTTCTTGTAAGCATTTCATAGTCTAACGGCTTTGCAAACCTTGCATTGATGAGTGAACAGTGATACCCACGTTCCTTTAACATCTCTCTTACCTTAACCGCAGTCTTTACCATACTGCCAAAGGCGATCAGACAGATTTCTTCTTCGTCATACAGTGTCTCACTCTTGCCTAAGACGATCGGTGCCCGCATCTTTGCAAGTCCGTCATAGGCTTCACCTCTTGGATAACGGATGGCGATCGGACCGTCAAAATCCACGGCAAATTTTACCATATCGGAAAATTCCCATTTATTCTTCGGTGCCATTAAGGTCATATTCGGGATCGTACACAAAAACGAGATGTCAAAAATTCCCTGATGTGTCTCTCCATCACTTCCGACTAACCCCGCCCGGTCGATCGCTATGATAACATGCAGATTCTGGATACAGACATCGTGCAGAATCTGGTCATATGCCCTTTGTAAAAATGAAGAATACACGGCTACTACCGGGATCATGCCTCCTGCTGCTAACCCTGCCGCAAACGTGATGGCATGTTCCTCTGCAATTCCCACATCAAAAAAACGCTCCGGGAACATATTGTGGAATCTTTTCAGTCCCGTACCTGTCTCCATGGCTGCTGTAATGGCAACCACATTTTCATTGCGGTCCCCTAACTTTCGCATGACGGTAGAAAAGATATCGGTATAGGCGGCCTTTTCTTTTTTGTTGCTTGGCAGTCCTGTCTCAATATCAAAAGGCTCTGCACCGTGGAATCTAGCAGGATGACGCTCTGCCGGCAGATACCCTCTGCCCTTTTGTGTCAGACAGTGTACCATGACCGGTCCGTCTACCTTTGATGCGTCCTTAAAGACTCTTACCATTTCTTCGATATTATGCCCATCCACAGGACCTAAATAGGTAATTCCCATATTTTCATAGATCATTCCGGGGATCACTAACTGCTTGATACCACTCTTTGCCCTGCGTACCTGCTCGACCATCCAGTCGCCATAGACCGGAATCTTTGCTAAGGAATTCATCACTCCTTCTTTTAAATCATGGTAACTCTCCGCTGTCCGAAGTCTGTTCAGATGGTTCGACAGCCCACCGACATTTTCGGAAATGGACATATTATTATCATTCAATACAATGATAAAATTCTTCTCTAATCTGGTCGCATTGTTCAGTGCTTCAAACGCCATGCCACCGGTCAACGCTCCATCTCCTATGACAGAGACCACCTTATAGTTTTTCTTACGGATATCCCTTGCATGTGCATAGCCGAGTCCTGCGGAAATAGAGGTAGAACTATGACCTGTTCCAAACGCATCGCAATCACTCTCACGTCTTTTGGGAAATCCGCTCATGCCACCATATTTACGCAAGCCCTCAAAGCCTTCCCGTCTTCCGGTCAGGATCTTATGCGTATAAGACTGATGGCCCACATCCCAGATGATCTTATCCTCCGGCAGTTGAAATGCTAAATGCAATGCCATTGTCAGTTCCACCACACCTAAATTAGATGCCAGATGTCCTCCGGTTTTTGATATTTTTTCAATCAAAAATTCCCGGATCTCTCCGGCTAATATTTCTAATTCCTGTGGATTCAGTTTTTTTATATCATTTGCCTGCTCTATCTTCTCTAGTACCATGCATAAGCACCTCTAACTTCTCCGATCAATCAGCTCTTCGATTAATTCATATAAGAATTCATTTCGTACCGGAAGGCTCTTTAAACGGTCAATGGCAGATTCTGAATAACGCTTCACATCTTCTTTTGCCTTTTCAAGGCCCTCTAATGCCACATAAGTATTCTTATGATTCTTTTCATCGGATCCTACCGGTTTTCCCAACTCATCGGTATTTCCCGTAACATCTAAAATATCATCCCGTATCTGGAATGCCAGTCCTAACTCACGCGCTGCTAATTCCACGGTACGCTGCTGCTGCTCACTTGCACCTGCTAACACCGCTCCGATCAGCATTGCGGATTCTAAGAGTGCCGAAGTCTTATGGATATGGATAAACTTAAGGGTATCTGCATCAATCTCTTTTCCTTCGGATTCCACATCTAGCACCTGACCGCCGATCATTCCATAGACCCCTGCTTTGGATGCAAGGATCATAAATGCTTTTCCGATCGCCGGATTTCCCTCGTCTAAAACAAATGCCGAGGCTGCTGTTTCAAATGCGTAGTTTAACAATGCATCGCCTGCTAAGATCGCCATTGCCTCACCATATACCACATGCGTCGTCTTTCTTCCACGACGGTATTCATCGTTATCCATTGCCGGCAGATCATCGTGAATCAGTGAATATGTGTGGATCATCTCTATGGCTGCCATAAACGGTTCAATGACCTTTGATGTGCCGCCAAACATACGGTATGTCTCAAGCATCAGCATCGGACGAAGTCGTTTTCCTCCTGCGGATACACTGTAATTCATTGCTTCTAATACGGTTTTCTGATAACCTTCCTCTTTTGGAAGAAAGGATGTCACAATCTGCTCAACTTCTTTTTTTCTATCCATAGTCCCTCTTAAAACTCCTCCAATTCTCCCTGTTCATTCATTTTCAACATCTTTTTTTCTACTGCATCAATTTTCTGATTGCAGTTTTTTAACATTTTCATTCCCTGTTCATACAGGGCAAACGAATCTTCTAACGACACTTCTGTATCCTGCATCTTTTCGATAATTTCTTCGAGTCCGGAAAAACACTCCTCTAATGTCAGTTCTTCTCCCATCTTATCTGCTCCTTTATGCCTGTCACTTTTGCAAGTACCGCTCCATCCGTTACCCGGATCATTATGTCTTCTCCGGGCTGTACATCCTTCGTACTGCGGATATTTCTGCCTGCATCATTGACTGCTACCGAATAGCCCTGCATCAGCTTCTTTGCCGGGGAAAGTCCGTCTAAGGTTCCTGCAAAAATCTCCATCTGATGCCTTGCTTCTATGATCTGCTGCTTCATCTGCTGTCTCAGACGTTCTTCTAAATCCGCGGCATACTGCCTTTTGGTATGGATTCTGCTCTGCGGACTCAAAAGCAAAAGCTGCCTTTTTAAATACTCCTGTTTTTGTTTACGGATATCCAGTTTTGCCTTCATCAGACGGTTCATCTGCATCCGGTACTGTCCTATGTTTCCGTAAAAATCCTGAATATCAAATACTGCAAGTTCTGCTGCTGCCGATGGTGTCGGTGCACGCAGATCCGCCACATAATCTGCGATCGTGGTATCGGTCTCATGCCCTACTGCTGATATCACAGGAATCGGACAATCAAAAATTGCCCTTGCCACGATTTCTTCATTAAATGCCCACAGATCTTCGATCGAACCTCCGCCACGTCCTACGATCAGGAGATCCGGATGTAACTGCTCCATGGCATGGATACCGTTTACAATACTCTGTGCCGCTCCTTCGCCCTGCACCAGTGCCGGATAAAGGATCAGCTGGACATAGGGATTCCTTCGCTGTGCAATATTGTTAATATCCCGCACTGCCGCTCCTGTCGGTGCGGTTACGATCCCGATGGTCTTTGCATATTTTGGAATATCCTGTTTGTATTCCTTAGCAAACATTCCCATCTCTTCTAACTCTTTTTTTAAGGCTTCATATTTCAGATAGAGATCTCCTGCTCCTGCAAGTGTGATCTCCCTTGCATAAAGCTGGTATTTACCATCTCTTTCATAGACTTCGATCGAACCGGTAACAACAACGTTGTCCCCCTCTTTCATATGAAATGTCAGACCTCTTCGATTTCCTGCAAACATCACTGCCTGGATTATTCCACTGCTATCCTTTAATGTAAAATAAATATGTCCCGAAGAGTGATACTTGCAATTACTGATCTCTCCGGACACGGAAATCTGCCGCAGCATGAAATCCTGTGCAAACATATTTTTAATATAGGCATTGACCTGTCCTACAGAATACACATTTCTTCTCATACAAATTTTGCCAATACTCCATTAATAAATGCCGGTGAACTGTCTGCACCGTACTTCTTTGCTAATTCTACTGCCTCATTGATCGCTACGCCTGCCGGAATATCCTCATCGTACTGAATCTCATAAACGGCTAAGCGGATCAGCGATAACTCCACCTTTGCCATACGGCTTGTCTTCCAGCCTTTGGCTTTTTCATTGACGGAAGCATCGATCTCTTCTAAATGTTCCACAATATTCTCATACTTATTCCGTATATATTCGCTGTCTTCCTTACTGATTTCTTCCTCTTCTTCTAAAAAAAGCTGCATCTGTTCTTCCATTTCCATTCCTTCATGGAATTCGATACGAAACAGCATTTTAAAAATCTGCTCTCTTAATTCTCTTCTGCTCACTTGTCTTCCTCTCGCTTCTTCCAGTTTTCCTATACAGTGAAAAGGGATGCCCTTTTGGACACCCCCTATTATACAACACCTGCCGCTATTTAAAAAGCATTATTTGCTATTTTCCATATCCACACTTGCGATACGGATATTTACTTCTAATACCTGTAATCCTGTCATATTCTCAATCGCAGCCTTCACTCTCTCCTGAACCCGGTTCGATACTTCCGGAATGGAATAACCATAGGCGATGTTCAAAGAAAGATTTACCTCGACAGAGTCATCCGTCACCTCAACCTTGACTCCTTTTGAAAGGTTCTTCATACCCAGCTTGCTGACTAATTCATTGGTAATATTTCCTGCCATAGAGCTGACGCCTTCTACTTCCGTAGCTGCCAGACCTGCGATGATCGCTACAACTTCGCCGGCAACATGCACTGTACCGGATTTATCTTCTTTTATGCTAAAACTCTGTCTGTCTTCTGCCATTACACTACCTCCAATATCTAATATGAACCTATTATAGCAGATTATTCCTGTTTTGGGAACTAATTTTTATTTCTCTGCCCTTCTCTGACTGTATGTTGCACTGTATCAGGGGATGTGAGTTATTAGTTATGGTTATGTGGGGAGGCTATGTGTGGGTGCTTTATCGGGTAGGCGAGGCGGACACAAGGCAGCATTACCTTACCTCCTGCTCTACGCAAATGACCAAAATAAAATTTATATCAAATGCATCGTATGAATAGATATCTCATTGATACAATACTGTGATCCTGTCACTGTTTTGGCAGTCGGCACAGATCAGATATGAAGGGTTTCTTTTTGTGCAATGGAAATGAAACTCAGGGAATCGTGAAGCCCTCTGGCGCACACGATTTCCGCTTTCAGAGGTTCATTGGAATGGTCTGCACAAGGAAACCCGGAATATCTGATCTGTGCCGACGTCCCATAGCCCCATAACACTCTCCACTGGCATCATACGATATTTACCCCATCATAAATTTAAATTTTATTTTCTCTCCTCTATCAGCATCGCCCGCAATATCCCCGGTGTCTCATACTCCCGTTTTCCTGCTCCCATACCTATCTGCAGGATCCGATAAGCCTCCGGCAGTTCTTCCCCTGTACGGATTGCTGCTACAATGGCTGCACCTGTCGGTGTGACCAGTTCCCCCTGCACTTGCAGGCGGTGTATTGCAATTCCATAAGTACGGATGATCTGCGTCACCGCCGGTACCGGAATTGGGAGGATTCCATGCTGACAGCAGACCGTTCCCTGTCCTTCACTGAGCATTGGCACTATCACTTCTTCAATCTGCAAGCTGTCTAAGCAGACTGCCGCTGCAACGATGTCTACGATCGAATCCACCGCCCCGACTTCATGAAAATGCACCTGTTCCATGCTCTCGCCATGCACCTTCGCTTCTGCCTCTGCTAACACGGTAAATATCCGCTCTGCTATTTGTTTTGCATGTTCACTCATGTCTGCGGCTTCTATAATTTCGCATATCTGCTTTAAATTTCTATGCTCATGTTTATATGCGTGTCCTGCTTCCTGCGTCTGTTCTTTTGTCTCGTTCCGGTGTTCCTTGGTATATGCTCCATGCAGATACTCCATATCATGGTCATGATTTTCATGTTGTTCATCTAAAAGCACTGCAAAATCACAAGCATCCAGCCCTGATTTTTTCACACGGGAAATGCAGGTGTGAAATCCTTTGACCGGAAGACTAGCAAGTGCCTGCTCTAACTTTTTTTCGTCTGCTCCTAAATCTAACAGTGATCCCACAAACATATCGCCGCTGATCCCAAACGTACACTCTAGATACAATGTTTTACTCATGCTGTTCTCCTACTAACCTGTTGATCTGTGATGCCATATAGCCGGCACCATAACCATTGTCGATATTGACCACTGCCACCCCGTTCGCGCAGGAATTGATCATGGTCAGGAGTGCCGAAACCCCGTGAAAACTTGCACCATAGCCCACCGATGTCGGAACTGCAATGACCGGTTTATCCACCAAGCCGCCAAGAACGCTTGCTAATGCGCCCTCCATTCCTGCCACCGCAACAATGCAGTTTGCACTTTGGATCGCATCCAGATTTGCCAGCATCCTGTGTATCCCACAGACTCCGATATCATAGATACGTTCCACATAATTTCCAAAATACTCTGCTGTCAGTGCCGCTTCCTCTGCTACGAAAATATCTGCTGTTCCCGCACTGCATACCACGATTTTTCCCATATGCGGCTTGTCATTCTTTTCAATTCGGATGATACGGGAAGTCTCATCATAAACGGTCTGTGGAAACCGTTCCTTTGCTGCTAAATACTGTTCCTTCGATGCCCTTGTTCCAAATACCTCACCATTTTCCTGATAAAGGTGCGTAAAAATCTCCAAAAAATGCTCCGTTGACTTTCCCTCACAGTAAATCACTTCCGCATGCCCCGTCCTGAGTTTCCGGTGGGTGTCTAACTTTGCATATCCTAATTCCTCAAACGGCTCTTTTCGCAAGTATTGTTTTGCTTCCTCTATGGAAAGCGTTCCTGCTTTTACCTGTTCTAATAACTCCTGTATTTCCATGTTACTGCTCCATATCTATTATGCTACCTGTCTGTTTTAAAAATCCTGTGTTTTCTATTCCAGACTTTTCTAACCACACGACTCTGTTTCTCATGCAATTTCGTTTATCTTCAGAACTTCAATTCAGAGAGCAAAAGTGTGCTTCGCACAAAACCGGGACTGCTTCTGTGACTTCGGGAGAAAATTAGTAAATCTTAGTCTGGCTGTTCATGTATAGTGTTTTGCTGCCATGGACGGGGCGTTTAAGACGTACACGTCACTCCATCACAGCCTAACTCAGACAGACTTAAATTTTCTTATTTTCGTACAACGGAACAAAACAGATCCGGCTTTGTGCAAGTTGCCGGTCTAAAGAAACCGCCCTTTGCCCCTAATCTCTATCGGAAACAAAAAGCAGCAGACGCTTTCACATCCACTGCTCTGTATGATCCTTTACCGCGAAAGCGCATTTACTTTCTTGTATTCTTTAAGAATGCCGGAATCTGGATATCTTTTTCCGGTACATTGCTGACCGGTTTTGCCGGCTTCTTGATTCCGCTTAACGTACTTGTTGTATTCTGAACAGGCACAGTATTCTGTACCGGTACGGAATTCTGTACAGGTGTCTGTGTCATCTGCGGTCTTGTTGCAAAACTCTGTGTTGCTGGTCTTGCTGTTGGTGTTGATGTTGTCTGATATTTTAAATCCGGCATGATCTTATTACCTGTCGGCTTTGTCTCAAGTCCTGTTGCAATAACTGTGATCGTTGCCTCATCTGTCATTGTCTCATCATATTTTGCACCAAAGATGATATTTGCATTATCGCCTGCTAAATCCTGAACATAGCTTGCTGCGTCATTGGCATCCATCAGGGAAATATCTCCCGAAATATTGATGATGACGTGGGATGCTCCGGTAATAGTTGTCTCTAATAATGGACTCGCTACTGCTAATTTCACTGCCTCAATGGCTTTTTCATCGCCTTTAGCAGAACCGATACCGATATGTGCCATACCTTTATCTCGCATAACGGTCTGAACATCCGCGAAATCTAAGTTGATCAATGCTGGAAGATTGATCAGGTCTGTGATTCCCTGTACGGACTGCTGTAATACTTCATCCGCCTTCTTCAATGCATCCGGCATTGTAGTTCTGCGATCTACGATCTCTAATAATTTATCATTCGGAATGACGATCAGTGTATCCACTGCCTCTTTTAACTTCTCAATTCCGGAAAGTGCATTGACCATACGCGCTTTTGCCTCAAATTTAAAAGGCTTTGTTACAACACCAACGGTCAGAATGTCCATTTCTTTTGCGATCTTCGCTACAACAGGAGCTGCTCCGGTTCCTGTTCCACCGCCCATGCCACAGGTTACGAATACCATATCCGCACCTTTGATCGCGTTCGTTAAATCCTCCACACTCTCTTCTGCCGCTTTTTCACCGATTTCCGGCTGTGCTCCGGCTCCGAGACCTTTGGTCAGCTTCTCACCGATCTGGATCAGTGTCGGTGCTTTACATAACATCAAAGCCTGCTTGTCCGTATTGACCCCAATGAACTCTACCCCACCGATATTCTCATCAATCATTCTATTTACAGCATTATTTCCAGCTCCTCCTACACCAATTACAATAATTTTTGCACTGGAATCTGCTTCTGTCGTCATAATCTCTAACAAGGTTCTTCCTCCTTTTTCCTTTCTGGGATTTATCTAAATAAAATGAAACTATCTCTCTTCGTATGTAACGATTCCCATTCGGAATATACACATACAAATATAATATAATTTTTCGTTGAATTAATCAACTACAAATTCTATTTTTTTATTACTATTTTTTTACTGCACTGGCAGATCTCCATTTTAGGAACCATTACTCTTTTCAAATGGCACATCCGTATTTTCCTCTGACCAGTTTTCCATATGAAGCGTACCGCTCATATCCTTTAACTGTGGAAATATGACGGAAAGTGTTTCCATTTTTGCACTCAGATTCTGACTATTTCCCATATTTACGGTAACTTTTTCATATTCTAACATAATATTGGAATATTCATCACAATGGATTGTCTGCGGCATCATTTTATATTTGCTAAGCCCCTGTGTCAGACTGAGCATTGCTTTTAACAAGGACTTCTTCTTAACGGGAATTTTTTCGCCAACCGAAACTTTACTGCATTCTAATCCGGTCACTTCCATCATTCCTTCTAACTTCCTTGAAGAAGTCTCCACCACTACACCGTCTTTGTTAAAATAGGCATTCTGCCCCATTGCCGGGACATAGAGATAACCGGCAATCTTTTTTTCTCTGACTTTGATACTCAAACTATGCGGACCTTTGATGCGCACCTCCGGCTGCTGTAAAAACGGCATTTCCTCCGCATCCTTAAATTTGTATTTTAAAAATACATACAGGGTATTCCACGAGTAGTCATCATTTAATACCCATTGGCGGATGGTTTCATCCGGATACAGATCCGTTCCCTCTACCTGCACCTGTTTCACGGTAAAACCCTTATACGCAACCACTCCAAGCGCAGCTAATAATATAAGGATGATCAGTATCAGCAGGAAATTTATTCTTTTTTCGTCTTTTTCGCTCTTCTCTCTTTTTCTCATAAATCCTCCGGTCCATCTAACCGGATTCCTCTTGACACACTAAGTGCCAATCCCATCTCGGAAAGCAGAAACAGAACCGATGTACCTCCATAACTGATAAACGGCAGTGTAATACCTGTATTTGGAATAGAATTTGTTACAACTGCGATATTTAAAATAACCTGAATGGAAATATGTGCCATGATACCTACCACAAGCAGTGCTCCATACAGATCCGGAGCATTATTGGCAATGACCATAAATCTCCACAGCATCAGTAAAAACAAAAGAATGACACAGACTGCACCAAACAGTCCTAACTCTTCGCAAATGATGGAAAAGATCATATCATTCTGTGCTTCCGGCAAGAATCCGAGCTTTTGCATACTCTCACCGAGACCTTTTCCAAACAGTTTACCGGAACCGATCGCATAGAGCCCCTGTAATGTCTGGTAGCCCTTTTCGTAATCCTCCGGGTTCAGCCAGATCTTGATACGCTCTGCACGGTATCTCTCTAAATAGATAAAGATACTTCCAAACGCGATTCCGAATCCTCCTAACGCGAAAAACTGTGCATATTTCGGACTTGCCACAAAGGACATGACAACTGCGATCCCTAACAGAATAATTGCCGTACTCAAGTTGTTATATGCAATGACACCGACGATCGGCACTACGATCAGAAGTACCTTGATCACCGTCTGAAACTTTTTCATCTGCTTGGGCATGTGGCTGATCAGCACCGCTAAGAACAGTATGACCGCTATCTTTGCAAACTCTGACGGCTGAAAAGACAATGGTCCTAATTTCAGCCACCTCTTTTGTCCATTATATTCCTGACCAACAAAAATAACTGCTGTACACAGTAACAGTGCCACTATGTAAGCCACTCCCGCAAAACGCATCCATACATGATAATCAATCCTCGATATCAGATACATTGCCATGAATCCGAGGCTTGTTGCAAACAACTGCTTTTTCACATAATATGCACTGTCGTCGAATTTTAACTGCCCATCGTAAGAACTGGTCGAATAGAGCATGACCAGTCCGAAACAGACCAGAAAAATAATGATAAACAACAGACTGTAATCAAAATATCTTGTCGGTTTGCTGCCGGTTCGTTCCCGCTTCTTACCCATGCATTACTCCTTTAGATTTCTTGCATATTCCTTGAATTTTTCTCCACGCTGTTCGTAATTGTCAAACATTCCCCAGCTTGCACATGCCGGAGACAGCAAAATCGCATCTCCTTCTACAGCATTCTGATAGCAGATGTCCATGGCTTCTTCCAAACTGTCTGCAAAGGCAATCTCCGTAAATCCATGTTTTTTTGCACATTCTGCAATCTTCTCTCTGGTCTGACCGATTAAGACCAACTGCTTGACTTTTCCATCAAATGCTTCAATCCATTCATCGTATTCGGATTGTTTATCATAACCGCCTCCAATTAAAAATGTCGGTCTTTCCATCGCACGGATTCCCTGAATCGCCGCATCCGGATTTGTTCCTTTCGAATCGTTATAAAATTTTACACCGCGTTTTTCTACAACATACTCAATTCTATGCTCTACTGCCCGGAATTGTTCTAAAACCTTTGTAATAACCTCCATCGGTACACCAAAACTGTCTGCCATTGCCGCTGCTGCCATGACATTCTCATAATTATGTAATCCCAATATCTGTAGTCTGGAAGTTTCAATGATTTTTTCCGCCTTACCGCCCGTTGATTTGTAAATCACGCCATCTTCATAGAAGAAGCCATCCTCTAGCCGTCTTTTACTGCTGAAATATACCACCCGGATCGGAAGTGTTTTGCCAAATTCCAAAAGCACCTCATCCTCATAATTCAGTACACAGACATCTTCTTTTTGCTGGTTCTTCGTAATGCTTTCTTTCGTTTCAATATAACACTCCATGGTATGATGGCGATTTAAATGATCCGGTGTAATATTTAAAATTGCACTGACCTGCGGATGAAAATCCACTGCCGTCTCTAACTGGAAACTTGAGATTTCTGCAACAGTCACCGTCTCGTCTGTCGTATCTGCGGCAACACTTGTATATGGAATACCAATATTTCCAACAACTTTGACATCCTCAAAATATGCCTGCATAATCTCTCCTAACAGGGATGTTGTTGTAGTCTTTCCATTTGTTCCGGTAATTGCAAGAAGTCTGCCTTTTGCAAAATGATATGCCAGCTCTATTTCGCCCCAGATTGGAATCCCCTGCTCTCTGATGGCTGCGATGACCGGCAAATCCGTCGGAACGCCGGGACTTAATACGGCAAGTCCGGTGTCTGCTAAGATTTCCATCGGAAGGTCTCCTAAAATGATCTCGCAGTCCTTCCAGATGTCATTTTTTTGCAGTTCCTCTTTGGACAATTCTTTATTTCCATCATAAAGCCTGTATGCAATTCCCTTTTTTCTAAGTAATTCACCGGCAGCGATTCCACTCTTTCCGGCACCCACAATCAATACGGTCTTTCCCTGTAAATCCATTTTCTTTCCTCCTATAATGCCAGAAGCCCAATCAGGCAGAGAATTGCCGTAGCAATGGAAAATACCGCAACGACCCTCGTCTCTGACCAGCCACATAATTCAAAATGATGATGGATCGGTGCCATCTTAAAGATTCTTTTTCCACCGGTCTTTTTAAAATAAGTAACCTGTATCATAACGGATAAAATTTCAATCCAGTAAATCAGTCCCACAATCAGAATAAAAATCGGCATCTGCATCATATAGGCACTCGCCGCCACAAATCCGCCAAGCGCCAGAGAACCGGTATCTCCCATAAACACTTTTGCAGGGTAGACATTGAACAGCAAAAATCCCATCAGTGCACCTACGACTGCACAGGTAATCGGCTCAATTCCGCTGTGTGTTCCTACTGCAACCACAGTAAAAAAGGTTGCTACCAATACCGTGACACTGGATGCCAGACCGTCCAGACCATCCGTAAAATTCACTCCATTGACGGTTCCAATTACCGCTAAAAACATAACCGGAATCGCAAGAACTCCAAGATTCAGATATTTTCCACCGGAAAACGGAATCAGCATAGTAAGTGATACATCTGTAAATTTCAAGATATAAAATACAAAAATTGCCGTGATCACGATCTGACAGATCATTTTCTGCCATGCTAAAAGACCATCGGAACGTTTTAATACTACTTTCAGATAATCATCTAAAAATCCTACGATTCCAAAGCCCACGGTCACAAATAAGATCGGTATGATCTTCGGATAATCCTTTACATATATCAGAGAGGTCAGTATCACACTTGCAAGTATGATAATCCCACCCATCGTCGGTGTTCCCGTCTTTTTTAAATGGGACTTCAATTCTTCTCTTTCCGTCTGCCCCACTTTTAATTTTCGTAAAAAAGGAATGACAATAGGGCCTAAAACTGCACTGACAACAAATGATATAATTACCGGGATTACTACTTGATATGACATATGTTTTCCACCTCATGTATTTTTTTCAGCTATGCTGATAGTTGCGTTTTTTCTAACTTTTCTAGTATACGTTATTTTTTACTTTTGTGCAAGATATCCCACACAATATTGTTCCCCGGCACTTCACTTCTCTGGCTCAATTTCAAGGTATGGAAGTACATTTTCAAATATTTCTTTCATGACTGGTGCTGCAATGGTTCCTCCATAGTATACGCCCTGTGGGTCATTGATAATGACAAGTCCAAGCACTTTTGGATCATCTGCCGGTGCAAATCCTAAAAAGGATGCAATATACTTATTTGCACTTCTTGGCAGTGTCTGGGAAGTCGCTGTCTTTCCTCCGATGGAAACACCTTTGATCGCGGCATTTTTTCCGGTTCCTTCACTGACTACTTTTTCTAAGAGCATACGGACCGTCTCGCTCGTCTTTTCACTGACAATCCCCTCTGTCGTTTCGTATTTAAATGTTTTGACCTTTTTTCCTTTTTCATCCGTGACATAAGCCCCGAAATGAGGGGTCACGCGGTTGCCGCCATTGATAATAGAGGATACGGTAGTCGCTAACTGGACCGGTGTGATCTGAAAAGACTGTCCGAAGGATATGGTCGCCAACTCCACCTGCCCGATATTTTTCGGATTGTGCATGATCGTTGCCGCCTCGCCCGGTAAATCCACATTGGTCTTTTGCAGCAAACCGAACTGTTTAAAATAGGAATAATATTTTTCACTTCCTAAACGCAGTCCTAACTCTATAAATACCGGGTTGCAGGAATTCATGATCCCCTGTGCAAAATCCTCGGCTCCATGACCGCCGACTTTATGACACCGAATCTTACGGTCCTCTACGATCTTATATCCCGGACAGTGAAACCGGTCTTTTAAACTGACCACACCTTCTTCAAAGGCTGCTGCCGTAGTAATGATCTTAAAAGTAGAGCCTGGTTCATAGGTATCATTGATACAGCCGTTACGCCACATCAGATTGAGCTTATCCTGATTTGTCTCCACTTCGCCTTCTATGGAAAAAGGTTCGTTCAGATTAAATTCCGGTACATTGACCATTGCTAAGATCTCGCCGTTTTGCGGATTCATCATCAACACGGAAACACTCTGTGCCCCATGTTCTTCCATTGCCTTTTTCGCTGCCTGCTCTGCATATTTTTGAATATTATAATCAAGACTGATATGCAGATCATTTCCGTCGATCGGATTCTGCCTGCGTTCACCGGCGTTTTCAATCTCAATCCCCCGCGCATCTGTCAGCGTCAGGATTTTTCCATTTTTCCCCTGAAGGTATTTATCGTATTTTACTTCTAAGCCAATGATCCCCTGATTATCGCCTCCGGTAAAGCCCAACACCTTAGAAGCCAAGGTATCGTAAGGATAATACCGTTTATAATCCTCATCGATCTTTACGCCTGCTAAACCATGCGCACGGATGGCATCTCCTGTTTCTTTTAGAACATTGGTCTTGATCTTTTCTATGGAAGATACTTTTTCCACACGTTTGCGGATCGTCTCCTCATCCATTTCGAGTTCTTTTGCTAACATGGCAATGACTTTTTCCGGTTCTTTGATCTGACTGTGTATCACTGAAATTGTACAGACGGTCTTGTTTTCCGCTAATACCACTCCGTTACAGTCTACGATCTCCCCGCGTGCCGCTTTGATGTTTCTTTCTCTCTCATGCAGATCCTCTGCTTTTTTTCCATAGTATTCCGAGCAAAAAATCATCAGATAGACCAGCCTTCCGACTAGAAATGTCAGCACCAGCATGACCACCACCATAAAAACCATGATTTTTTTCCTATATGCAGTTTTATTCCGATACATAGGTATAACCCCATAAAAGAAGTTAGTATAATCTATTACAACTTTGATGAGGTTATGTGATATTCTGCTTTACTGCACCGGATTTCCCATGATATCTAAGTTGACCACCTTTTCCGGATCGTATTCTTCATCCTGATAAATATTCAGGTAAGGAAGTATTTCTTTTAAAATTTCTCTTGTAATATTCTGTGCAAATGAACTGTGTGCCTGGTCTGCAACATTTGGTTCGTCAATTACGACATAGACAACCACCTGCGGATTCTCCTGCGGCACATATCCAATAAAGGATACCAGATATTTTCCTTGGGCACGCTGTGTCTTTTTGACACCGTTTTCTTCAATGGTCTCATACTTCTGGGCTGTACCTGTTTTACCACCCATAGAATATCCCGGCACCTTTGCGGTCTTTCCGGTTCCCTCGGAAACGGTTTTATACAGATACTGCTTTACCATATTACAAGTATCTTTTGATAAGGTCTGTTTTAAAAGTTCGCCTTTGTTTTCTTCGATCAGATTTCCATTTTCATCCGTAATCTTTTTGACCATATGCGGTTTATAATAGTTACCGCCATTGACTAAGGAAGAAAATGCACTCGCCATCTGCACCATGGTAACATTGAAGTTCTGTCCAAAAGAGTTCGTCGCTAATGATGCATCGTCCATCGTTTCTAATGTATACATCAAGGAGTCGGTTCTTGCTTCTCCCGGAAGGTCGATCCCGGTCTTTTGACCAAAACCGAATATTTTCTGGTATTTTAATAAATTCTCTTTTTGTATTGCATAGGACATCTGCATCAGTGCATCGTTACAGGACTCCATAATAGACTGTTCTATGGTTAAGAGTCCGTGACCACTCCGGTTGACACAGTGGATGGTATGACCGCCGATCTGCTCTTTTCCGTCGCAGACATAAGTCTCGTCCCCTTTTAATGCTCCCGTTTCTAGTCCGGTTGCCACGGTCAGAGGTTTTACGGTAGAACCCGGCTCATAAGTCTGTGTCACACAGAAGTTCTGCCAGATTTTATTTAACGCCTCTAACTGCTCATCCTCGCTCATACCTTTGATCTCTTCTTCACTGTAATAAGCACTTAAATCCCTTGGATCATTCAGATCAAAGGTCGGATAATTTGCCATGGCATAGATTTCCCCATTGTTCGGGTTCATGACGATCGCCGCCGTATTTTTGCTGCCCTCGCCTTCTTCGGCACCATTTTTACAGGCATCGTTAAATTCTTTGAGCTTTTTTTCCACAACTGACTGGATATTGACATCAACTGTCGACACCACGGTCTTTCCGTTGACCGGTTCTTTGATCGTTTTTTCAAAATTACTGTCCGAATTCAGATATCCGTATTCTCTTCCGTTGACTCCGTTCAACGTATCATTATAATAGTCCTCTAAACCACCGATTCCAAGATTTCCCGAAGTGGTATATCCGATAACGGAAGCTGCAAGTGAATCATACGGATACTCGCGGAGATATTCCTTTTCCATCCATACCCCTTTTATATAAGGATGATTCTTGGTATCATTTTGCAGTTCCACAAATTTCTGTATCTTATCATACGGAAGTCTTCGTAATATCTTATTGTACTGACTCTTTGGTTTTTCTTCTGCTAACTTGTACAGATCTTCTGCCTTTAAGTCTTCAAAACAGGAGATCAGTGCTTCTATCGTAGGCTGCAAATACTCTTCTTTGCTGTTTAATACTTTGCAATCTAAGATGACATTATAGACATCCACGCTGGTTGCAAGCACTGTTCCTTTCGAATCGACAATATCCCCACGCTGATATGGCAGTATCGTGCTGTCATATTCCTGCTGGGTCAATACGATTTTTTCATATTTTTCGCCACTTGTCACTTCAATATACATGATCCTGCCGATTAATGCGACTAAAAGTACCGTAACCATTAAAAATGTGACAATCAGCTTTTTTCTCATTTTCAGTGGAAACTTTGCCAGTTCCTTTTTCCGTCTTGCTTTCAATCTTCCACCACACTACTTTCCGGGAATTTCTTCATACTGTGTCATGTAGTCTGAATCTTCTATACTATAGTAAGCGATCTGATCCGGTGCGGCATAGACCATTCCTAATTCTGCGATTGCTTTTTCTTTGATCTCATTCAGATTGATGGATGTATTGACTCTTTTTAATGTTGTATCGTTATCTGTCTTTAAATCTGCAATTTCTTTTTCTAATGCTGAAATATTGCTCATTCTGGTCGTAATATCTGCCTGTAAGTGCACATATGCCGCACAGACTAAGCAGGTAATGCTGACTGCAACTGCTAAAAATGCCACATATCTGCGGCTCATACGCAGTTCTCTTGCCTGATTTCTCTTTGCTATCTTTCTATTTCTCGCTCTTTGTGCTTCACGTTCTCTTCTAAGTCTTTCCTGTCTGTCATCTTTTGGCAGTGCTTCTGCCTTGCGTACCGTATTTCCGTCTACATACATCCGATACTGATTCTGCTCCATCTTAGACACCTCCGCTTTCTTTGTTTTTACCTTCTCTCGAACACACGCAATTTTGCACTCTTTGATCTTGAATTTTCCCGTAATTCCTCTTCACCCGGCAAAATCGGTTTTCTTGTGATGACTTTCCCTTTGGATTCCTTGCCACATACACAAACCGGAAAGTCACTTGGGCAGGTGCATGGGTTTTCATTCTTTTTAAATATGGTCTTTACGATTCTATCTTCTAATGAGTGGAAAGTAATGATGCAGATTCTTCCATCTTCATTTAAAAGTTCTATCATATCATCGAGTGTATCCTGCAACACTTCTAATTCCCGGTTCAATTCAATCCTGATCGCCTGAAAGGTACGTTTTGCCGGATGTCCGCCACTCATCTGTACTTTTTTCGGAATTGCTGAACGGATGATCGCTGTCAGCTCTCCGGTTGTTTCAATGGGTTGTTTTTCTCTCGCTGCCACAATGTGCTTTGCGATATTTTTTGCAAATTTGTCTTCTCCGAAATCCCGGATGATCCGATACAGTTCTTTTTCACTGTAGGTATTGACAATGTCTTTCGCTGTACGGCTTTCCCTTTGATCCATCCGCATATCCAGTGGAGCATTTTCTTCCATATAAGTAAAACCGCGCTTTGGTGTATCTAACTGAAAGGAAGATACACCAAGATCTAAGACAATACCGTCTACCTTTTCAATCCCAAGAGCTTTCAGTTCCTTACGCATATTGCAGTAATTGCTGCGTACAACCGTAACTCGGTCCTGATAGTCTTTTAATCTCTCCGTTGCTGCTAAGATTGCATCTTCATCCTGATCGATACCGATCAGTCTGCCACCTTTCTCTAATCTCTTTGCAACCTCTAAGGCATGTCCGCCTCCACCTAAGGTTCCATCGACATAGATGCCATTCGGTTTGATGTTCAGATTGTCAATTGTCTCATTTAGTAATACGGATGTATGATGAAATTCCATATCGTTCTCCTATCCCGTCGTTTTTGATTTCTTATCCTAGATACTCAATCCCAAATCTGCCATATGCTCTGCAATTTCGTCCATGTCATCATAGGAATTGCAATCCAGCCAGTTGTCTTTGCTCCAGATCTCGATCCGGTTGAGTACTCCAACGGATACGACATCCTTCTGTAAATCAGCAAATTCCCTTAAAACCGGTGGTATCAGGATTCTTCCCTGCTTGTCTAACTCACAGGTGGCTGCTCCGGCGAAGAAGAAACGTGAGAATTTTCTTGCATCTTTTGTGGTAAGTGGGACATTTCTAAATTTTTCTTCAATATTGTGCCATTCTTCATTTGGATATACAAACAGACATCCATCCAGTCCTTTTGTTACAACAAACTCGTTTCCAAGCTGCTCTCTGAACTTAGACGGAACGATCATTCTGCCTTTTGCATCGATTGTATGATTGTATTCTCCCATGAACATCTGACACTCACCTACTTACCGTGGCTATTTTTTTCGTGTTATCCACAAAGTTATCAACTTATCCACCACTTTGTACCACTATCAACCACTTTCACCCACTTTTATATCCATTTTACTCCACCAGTGGGTAAAAAGCAAGTGTTTCCAGTATTTTTAAGAAAGATTAGGGTGTGAAAAATAAAAAAAGGAAAACACTGTATCTCTACAATGCTTTCCTTTGCTCTTACCATCTTTATGTTTCTTCTCTTGTATCTAGTTTCCAGACATTATTTAATTGTTCTCACTGAGGTCTAAATACCGCTCGATCATGCGGTCCACTTCTCTGCTCAGTTCGTAGCATCCTTCAATATCATTACCAAAGGCATATGCTTCGTCCAGTCTTTTTCTTGCTATTTCAATCTGTTCCTGTAATGTTTCTTTTTCCTGCATCCATATCGCTCCTTAGTCAAAATGTTATTGCTGTTTCCTGCTCACTGCTTTTTTCCTAAGTATGATAAGCATCATCACCGAAACGACTGCTAATACTACTGCTAATACCTGCGAAACTGCAACGGAAGTTCCCGGAATCAGGAGCTGGTCCGTTCTAAGACCTTCAATCCATGCCCGTCCGATCCCATATCCTGCTAAGTACAGCAGAAAAATCTCTCCCTCGAACTTCTTCCTCTTTCTGATCAGCAATAGGATCACCAGCAATACCAGATTCCACAGGGATTCGTACAAAAACGTCGGATGTACCTGAATGTAAGATACTCCTCCGATCTCCACGATGTGTTCGGCAAGCTCTTTTGAAATATCACTGTCTCTGACAGCACTGACCGGAAGCTGCATCGCTAACAGTCCGTCTGTATAACCGCCAAATGCTTCCCTGTTAAAGAAGTTGCCCCATCTTCCGATGATCTGACCTAAGATCAGACCCAGACCTGCCGTATCTGCCAATCTCGGAAATGAAAGCCCCTTGACCTTCGCAAAGACAACTGCTGTAATAATTGCAGCAATCACGCCTCCGTAGATCGCCAGTCCACCCTGGCGCAGATTTAAAATACTCCACAGGTTGTCCTTATACAGATCCCACGAAAATATGACATAATACAATCTCGCTCCGATCACGGAGCAGATAATGGCAATGATCGCCAAGTCAAAATAATCATCGGGATTCTGCCCGGTTCTTTTGGCCTCATATGTAGCCAGAAGGATTCCTGCTAACATTCCCACGGCGATGATCACGCCGTAATATGCTATGGAAATCCCAAAGACTGTAAAATTTTTCCCCACATGTTCTAAATAGATTCCCAAATGCGGGAAACGAATACTCCAATCCATACTGCTTGCCTTACTGCAGTTATGCAGCCCTCTTCTTTGACAGGTACTGATGCAACTTTCCCTGCTCTGCTAACTGCCTGATTCCCTCTACTACCTGGTAATTTAATGATACAATATGCCGAATATCTTCCTCGACATCTATCTTTCGTCTTAAATATTCCTCATGTCGTAATTTAATAAAGTCACACAACGCTTCTGCACTGCCAAAATGACACTGTACAAAAGGCCATCTGTCTTTTTTATCTGTCTTTAAATACTCTCGTAATCTCAGCTTTAGTACTTCTTCATAGGAACAGTGATCCTTTAGATTGCCCGGATACGTTCTGTTATGCGGAAAAGTAAAATAATCCGCTATATAATGGGTGATCTGACCAAGATCCCTGTAATACTTTGTCGCATGTTCCCTATACTTTCCGTGCGAGTCTGACAATTCTCTTACTTCTTTTTTTACCTGTTCAAAAGTTCCGTTAATTTCATGCTTTTTATACAAAAAGGAAGGTTTGATGTCCGGCAGGATACTTCCTAAATAAAAAGCCCATTTGTGCTTTCTCAGCCCTTCATCCTCTGAATTACGGACAATATCGCGGGCTAATGAAATATGTGACTTCTTTCTCATGTAATGCCTCCACGAAAAATTCTTTTGTACAACTGCAATTACATAGCTATTGTACTTCGTATGACGACTTTTTACAAGTGCCTACTTTGAATTTTTCGTGAAGTTTCTCCCTTAATCGCTAATTATTGACAACAAAAGCTGGCACATTGTGTGTCTGCACTGTCTTTTGCATTACCGCCAACGATTCCGATACGGTTTGCACTGCATTTACAGCTTTCGTTATAAACGCATTTTACTGCCTCACAATCGACATCAATGTTTTCGCTCTTGTGACCAACAGTGTTAGAACAACAGTCTTTTGTTCTCTCCTGAAAACTTGCACATGCTGTCTCGCTTGTGTTTTTTGCATCTCTTCCTTCTACCATGATATCTCCCTTACAGCAGTAAGGTTCTTCATTGTAAACGCAGTTTTTAACGGAACACTCTAATTTTGTCATAAAAATAAATCTCCTTTCTTCTTTCTGCCACTTTAGGGTGTGTAAGAAGAGGGAGATTTATTCTTAAAAAATTTTCAAAAATTTTTTTCTATTTTTGTTCCTGCACTTCTTCCTTACGGATTTCTTTCGTACGGATTTCTTTGCAGATCTGCTCTACGAACTCTGCGATCGGTTTGACACCTTCATCACCGGCAAAACGGCTTCTGACAGAAACTGTTCCGTCTGCCTCTTCTTTTTCGCCGACTACTAACATGTATGGTACTTTTGCAAGACGACTTTCACGGATCTTGTAACCGATCTTTTCAGAACGTGCATCCACAGATACATAGACACCGTTTTTCTTAAGTTCTGTTTCTACTTTTTTTGCATATGCTTCATATTTATCGGAAATCGGCAGTACGCGTACCTGTTCCGGGCAAAGCCAGGTCGGGAATTTTCCGGCATACTTCTCGATCAGCCATGCTAAGGTTCTCTCATAGCATCCCATGGAAGTACGGTGGATAATATAAGGACGAATCTTGTCACCGTTTGCATCAATATAATACATATCAAACTGCTCTGCTAAGAGTGCATCCCACTGGATCGTTACCATAGTGTCTTCTTTTCCATATACGTTTTTTGCATTGATATCGATCTTTGGTCCGTAGAATGCAGCTTCTCCGACATCCTCTACGAACTCTATGCCAAGTTCATGCATCATATCGCGCATATGCTGCTGTGTCTCTTCCCAGACTTCCGGTTCTCCAATGTATTTTTCTTTGTTCTCCGGGTCCCATTTTGAAAGATGGTAGGTGACATCTTCTTCTAATCCTAAGGTCTTTAAGCAGTGACGTGCTAATGCGATACAATTCTTAAATTCCTCTACCATCTGATCCGGTCTTACGATCAGATGTCCTTCTGTGATCGTAAACTGGCGTACTCTGGTCAGACCATGCATTTCACCGGAATCCTCATTACGGAACAGTGTGGATGTCTCACTGTAACGAAGTGGCAGTTCACGGTAAGAATGCTGGGAATTTTTGTATACATAATACTGGAATGGGCAGGTCATCGGACGAAGTGCAAATACTTCTTTGTCCTTGCTCTCATCGCCTAACACAAACATTCCCTCTTTGTAATGATCCCAGTGACCGGAAATTTTATACAGGTCGGATTTTGCCATTAACGGAGTCTTGGTACGGATATATCCCCACTCATTGTCCTCTAAATCTTCAATCCAACGCTGTAAAGTCTGGATCATGCGGACACCTTTTGGCATAATCAGAGGAAGTCCCTGACCGATAACATCTACCGTGGTAAATAATTCCATTTCACGTCCTAATTTGTTATGGTCACGTTTTTTGATGTCTTCTAAATGCTCTAAATATGCATTTAACTCATCTTTTGTTGCAAATGCTGTTCCATAGATACGCTGAAGCTGTGCTTTGTTAGAATCGCCTCTCCAGTATGCCATGGAAGAAGAGATCAGCTTATATGCCTTAATCCCCTTGGTATTCATCAGGTGTGGTCCTGCACAGAGGTCGGTAAATCCTTCGCCCTGTTTATAAAAAGAGATCTCTGCATCTTCCGGTAAATCTTCAATCAGTTCTACCTTATATGGTTCCTCTTTTTCTTTCATCAATGCAATCGCTTCTTCTCTTGGAAGTGTAAATTTTTCTAAGCGGTTGCCTTCTTTGATGATTTTTTTCATTTCTTTTTCTAAGTTATCTAAATCTTCTCTCGAAAACGGCTCGGATTCAAAATCATAGTAGAATCCCTCGTCAATAGACGGTCCGATCGCTAATTTTGCATTTGGAAACAGTCTTTTTACTGCTTCTGCTAACACATGGGAACAGGTATGACGTACGGTACGAAGTCCTTCACTGTCCTTTGCTGTTAAAATGTTCATTTCGCAGTCACTGTCTACAACGGTTCTTAAATCTTTGACTTCTCCATTGATCTCTACTGCACAGGCTGCTCTTGCAAGTCCTTCGCTGATATCTCTTGCGATGTCGTATGCACTCATTGCCTCTGCGTATTCTTTGATACTGCCATCTTTTAATGTGATCTTCATTTTATCCTCTCCTCTTTGATTTTTTGTGGTTGTCTTTCTTTTTTCTGTGTTGTGGTTCTGTACCAGGGTATGGTGTTCGGGGTGGCGTGTTTTGGATATAAGATTTTCTAAATGTTTTGGTGGGGTGTTGGGGACGGACGCAACCGGCTCAGACTCGCCATCCATGGCTCGACTTCGCCTTTTTCGGACCTCCTGTCCGAAAATTGCTGTGGTCTCTTACAAAACATCAAGAAAATCTAACATCCGTCACAATCCCACCCCGAACACCATACCCTGGTACAGATTCTACATTCTTGAGCAAGCCAGACCGGCTCTTCATGCGAAGATCCGGTGTCTTGCGCTTCGGCTCATCTATTTCACGCTGAATCCGAGGTGTTAACGCCCTCTTCCTGAGCGTCCCCACGCAGGCTGCACAAATGAATATGGAAGGGTTCTTTTTGTGCTATGGAGATGAAACTCCCGGAAGCGTGGAGCCCACTGGCGAACACGCTTCCTGCTTTGTGGGAGGTTCATCGGAATGCTTAGCACAAGGAAGCCTGAAATATTTATTTGTGCAGCCTGCCCCGCGACTCTTTGACGACACTCACAGCCAACTATCACGGAAATAAAAAAATCCATACACTACAATCTGTAATGCATGGACGTTCTTCTTTTACTCTTCAACGCGGTTCCACCCTGCTTGCTCTGTCGGTACAAAGCCTCTCTTTTGACGATAACGGAATCACCGGACTCTTTTCGATAAGTCACTCCGAGGTGGTCTTCGTCAGCTTCCCTGTCAAACCGCTTGCAGCTCAAAGCCTGTGCTTTGGCGGTTCTCTCTGTCACATTTTCACTGATTACTCTTCTCTTCAACGTGTTTTCTTTCTTTTTACGCCTTGTATTGTAGACTCTTTTTTTCTGTCTGTAAAGTGTTTTTTACAAATTATAAAAAAATTTTTAAAAAATCTCTATTTATTTGTTCTTCCCGCAGCACTTTTTATACTTTTTACCGCTTCCACATGGACATGGGTCATTTGGATATACCTTATCCTCTTTCACGACTGTTCCTGATTTTTTCTGTTCTAAGTATAATTCGTGTTTTCTTTCCGGTGTGAAAATGTCATCCCACTGTGGCAGTTCATATAACCACTCTGCCTTTGCATCTACCATATTTTTGTAAAGAAGCTCTTTGTCAAAAATCAGGTTGACCGGTGTATCCTCTTCCATGGTCTCTAATGGATTGCGCTCTTTTAAGCTCTCATCAATCCCATCTAAAAATCCTGTCATCTCCATCAGGCTGACCTGATACTTGTCTGCTAATTCTTTGACTGTTCCGGATACTTCTTCGTCCGGATGATCTAACAGTTTTTCGTAGATTCCTTTTTCCACTAAAAAATAATCCTGCCAGAACTTCTGTAATTTTGCTCTATCTGCCTGCTCATTATAAGCAATTTTTTGCCATTCCTGTAATAGTGCCATAGTTTCTCACCTTATCCTTCATATTCTTGTGCTTTTTGCACCGTAACAGTATAACCTATTTATACTCATTTTTCAATAGTTCCTCCGCATCCTTCAGACATTCTAAAAGAATCGGATTGAATGTACCGCATTCTCCTGCCAGTATCATTTCCATAGCTTTTTCATGGGAAAATGCTTTTTTGTATACACGGGGACTAACCAGTGCATCATAGACATCCACGATACCTACAATCTGACTCCAAAGAGGTATCTCATCGCCCTGTAAGCCCTCCGGATAACCCTTTCCGTCCCAGCGCTCATGGTGATATTTTGCAATGTCAAGACTGTAGCGTTCCTGCTCCTCGTCATCATTTAACTTAAATCCCCGAATGATTTCATAGCCCTTTGTCGTATGGGTTTTCATAATCTCCATTTCCTCATCTGTCAGCCGTCCCTTTTTGTTCAGAATGGTGTCCGATATGGAAATTTTTCCAACATCATGCAATGCTGCCGCACGGCAGATTTTTTCACGGCTGGAATCTATGATGAAATGTTCCGGATATTTTTTGTTATAGGTATTAATCATAATCCGGGTCAGATCCTTCGTACGCTTAATATGCTCTCCGGAATCCAGATCCCTGAATTCCACCAGATTGCTCAGAGTATCAATAACATTATCCGCATACTTCCGGTATTTTTCCTGCTCCTCTTCTATCTGGCGCTGTGCTTCAATAATCAGCGTAATATCCGTACGAAGCAGCATGTAGACCGGATAACCGTCTGCTTTTCCGCAATGAATTCCCTTGACCTGCATCCAATGCACATCTCCGTTGATATCGAGTACCCGGTAAGTAATCTCTAAATCCGCTTTCCGCTCCGCCTGAAGATGAAAATAAGCAGACACCCGCTCAGCATCCTTTGGATAGATATGCTCTAAATATCCGTTCTCATAATCTGCCTGTGTCTCACCCATCATCCGGTAAAATTCTTCATTTGCACTGATAATGGACAAATTCTTATCCACACGCATCGTACAGACACCACCCGGAATTGCCTTATAAGTTGCCTCTAAGTTATTCTGTGTACGAACCTGAAGCACTTTTCTGGTATGAATATTACGAATAACAAGAACGGCTAATGTATCACAGTATTCCGTATACTCCAAGGGAATCACACGCAGGGAAAACCAACGGTATCTGCCGTCCTCTCCTTTGATTAACATCTCGTCCTCTAAATATTTTCCACCTTTATTAAAATATGCCTCCATCTTGGCACAAGTATCAAATTTCCCGCATCTCTCGCGGTCTTTAGAGTGCATTCTCCTCAGCATATCGGCAAAAATCCCGTCCACACTGCCCTCTTCCTCGCAGAGGAACTGGTTCTTGTCATTCCATATATAGCTTCTGCTTATATTTTTTGTCAGATTCAGACTAACGGTCGCTACACTGATTTTTTTCACTACCCGGTCAATCGAGCGGTTATACAGATAATAATTCTTTGTCTCCTCCGCCTTCATCTGGGGAATAATGGTTACGATGTATGCAGGAATCTTATCCTCCCATAAAATCTCATCCACACTGACTTCGACCATTCCGCCAAACACATGACTTTCACGCAAAAAAACATTTTTTCCTTTTTTCGCCGGGTCATAAGATTCCAAGGGACACCGGTTACAGATATCCATTCCGATTTCATAACATCCAAGACTTACCTCTGCTGCAGGCACCAGTTCTTTGAATCGTTTATTGCAGTATATAATTGTATGGCTTCTCTTCTCAATAATGTAAATACCGGCATTGGTAATCGCATCCAGTACCCTCTCAAAATTCCACATCGGCCCGCTTCTCCTTTTGCTACTTATTGTACTACGTTTAAGTTTTCCGTGCAATAACCCTTTCCCTATGTTATGATAAAAAAAAATGGGGTGAAAAGGAGCCGCACATGAAAAAAGTAAAACAGGTTTTAGCAATTTTGCTGATCCTCATCCTGATCGGACTCTATGTCTCTACGCTGGTGTTTGCCATCATCGGCAGTGAACGCGCAATGGTCTGGTTAAAGATTTCTATCTATGCAACCATTGTACTTCCGGTCCTGCTCTGGACATATGGGTTTATCTATAAGATGATAAAGGATGATAACGAAAAAAAAAGGGAAGAATGATGATGTGTCATTCTTCCTCTTTTTGTGTTCTCTATAAATCTCTATAAAACAGAAAATATTCTGACCCTGAAAGTCATAAAACGGCTTTCTGTTACGGATTAACGATAAATAATATCATCACGTCCCGGACCATTTGACACCATGGTGATCGGATAGCCGATGTGACGTTCTACAAATTCAATGTAGTTTCTGCAATTCTCCGGCAGATCTTCGTATTTCTTAATGCCGCGGATGTCACTCTTCCATCCCGGAAGAATCTCATAAACCGGTTTTGCTTTCTTTAAGATAGCTGTTGTCGGAAAATCGGTGGTTACTTTTCCGTCAATCTCATAACCGATGCAGACCGGGATCTCATCTAAATAGCCCAATACATCTAATACGGTAAAGGCTACATCTGTCGTACCCTGAAGACGGCAGCCATATTTAGAAGCCACAGCATCAAACCAGCCCATTCTTCTCGGACGACCGGTGGTTGCTCCGAACTCACCACCGTCACCGCCGCGTCGTCTTAACTCATCGGCTTCTTCACCAAAGATTTCGCTGACAAACTCTCCTGCTCCGACAGCGGAAGAATATGCTTTACATACGGTAATGACCTGTTTGATCTCATATGGTGGAATTCCTGCTCCGATTGCTCCATAAGCTGCTAACGTGGATGAGGACGTAACCATTGGATAGATTCCGTGATCCGGGTCTTTTAAGGTTCCAAGCTGACCTTCTAATAAAATATTCTTACCCTCTTTGATAGCTTCATACAGATAGGAGGAAACATCGCAGACATATGGTGCTACCATCTCTCTGTACTCTTTTAACTCTTTGACAATATCCTCCGGTTTTAATAATGGTTTATGGTATAAATGCTCTAACAGTACATTTTTCTGCTCGCAGACTCTTGCTGCTTTTTCTTCGATTAACTCATCATCAAAAATTTCGCTGACCTGAAAACCGATTTTTGCATATTTATCAGAATAAAATGGTGCAATTCCCGATTTTGTGGAACCAAAGGATTTTCCGCCTAAACGCTCTTCCTCATACTGGTCGAATAAAATATGATAAGACATTACAATCTGTGCTCTGTCTGATACTAAAATCTTCGGCTGCGGCACATTGCGGTCTGTGATTGATTTGATCTCCTTAAATAATACAGGAATGTTTAATGCCACTCCATTGCCGATGATACTGGTTGTATGGTTATAGAATACTCCTGACGGCAGGGTATGCAGTGCAAATTTTCCATAGTCATTTACAATGGTATGACCTGCATTTGCTCCACCCTGAAAACGGATGATGATATCCGCCTCTTTTGCAAGCATATCGGTAATCTTACCTTTTCCTTCATCGCCCCAGTTTGCTCCAACTACTGCTTTTACCATTTGAATCCTCCTTTAACGTCATCCCGGAATAGTTTCCCATAAAAAGAAACAGGTGTAAAAACCTGCTTCACATTGTTCTCCGTTTTTACTTTCTGATTATACACGAAACTTCCTCATAAGTAAAATCAATATTTTTTATATTCTTTATAAGTTTTTATTATGACTTGTGTTTGTCTGGCGTACACTTGTCCTCTAACAAATCCAGAAACCTTCTTGCCGCCGCTGTCATCGGAACCTTTTCGTCCGTGACGATACAAAAATGTCTTTTGGGAATCTCTCTGTCAAAATGCAATCTGAAAATCTCGCCTTTTTCCATTGCTTCAAGTGCAAAATCCTCTGCCACTCCTGCAATCCCAAAGCCCCGCATTGCAAAACGTATCAGCATATCACTGGTTGCAAGTTCAAATTCCGGCTGTAAATGTACACCGTTCTCCCGCAAAAATCCCTCCACATATGCACGCGTGGATGTATTTCCCTCTAAGCACATGACCGGAAGTGTCTCTAAGTCTTTGTAGGAAAGCTGGCGTTCTGTTAAATACTCAAATTTTTTTCCTGCCACAAAGACATCCTGAATATCCCGCACCTTGCGGAACTTAAAGTCCATCCGCTTTTGAATCGGTGTACTGATGACACCGAAATCTATCATACCCTCCTGAAGCATTTTTAAAGTCTCCGGTGTCGGAGCATTCTTGACCGTGACACGGATTTTCGGATATTTTTCGTGAAAACGCTCTAAATATTCGAGCAGATAGAACTGCAGCGTCATGTCACTTGCGCCGATGCAGAGCTCTCCTTCTTCTAAATCTAACATTTCTAGGAATTTTTTCTCTCCTAAACGTATCGTCTCATAGCCACGCTTAATATAGGAATAGAGCACCTCGCCCTCCGTGGTCAGGCGCACACCCTTAGATGTCCGCACAAACAGCGGAGAACCGAGTGCCTCTTCTAAATGCCGGACTGCCTGACTGACCGCCGGCTGTGAAATAGCAAGTTCTTCTGCTGCTAATGTAATGCTTTTTTGTTTCCCTACATAATAAAAAATTTTATAATATTCTAAATTGATGTCCATGCTAAGAGCATAGCTTTTTTTCGCATTTTTTTCAATACTTATTTGGAAGTCTTGCATTTTAAAATTTCCCGTATTATACTGAATTTTTAGCACGCACCCTTTTTTGGTGTCATCATACAAAGGAGGCTTTTATGGAAAAAGATATGACTTCGGGCAGCCCGTTAAAACTGATTTTCTGGTTTTCGATACCCGTTCTTTTAGGAAATATATTTCAGCAGTTTTATAATATGGCAGATGCAATTATTGTCGGACGATTGCTCGGCGAGGATGCCCTTGCCGCAGTCGGTGCAACCGGTTCTATTATGTTTCTGGTTCTCTACTTTGCAATCGGTATTGCACAGGGATTTGGTGTTATGATTGCACAGGCATATGGTGCGAAAAACGAGCGTTTATTAAAGCACTATGTTGCCCTGTCCATCCTGCTGACCTTAATCATTTCTGTTGCGGTTACTGCTATCACGGTTCCGACTTCACGCCTGATGCTGACGGCTATGCAGACTCCTGCCAATATTTTAGATATGGCAGATTCCTATGTAAAGATTATTTTCTGGGGAATTATTGCTACGATGTTCTATAATGCTGCTTCTTCGATTTTAAGGGGCATCGGCGACAGTAAGACACCTCTTTACTTTTTGGTGTTCTCTTCCCTTTTGAACATTATTCTGGATTACTGCTTTATCCGTTTCTTTCATATGGGAACGGATGGGGCTGCTTATGCTACGGTACTGGCACAGGGTATTTCCGCCGTTCTCTGCTTTGCCTATATGTTCTGGCGTTTTAAAATTCTCAGAACACACCGGAGTGATTACTATTTTGATAAACAGGGAGTCTGGGATTTAATGCGCATCGGTCTTCCGATGGCTTTGAATTTTTCCATTACTGCGGTTGGAACCATGATTTTGCAGAGTGCCGTCAACGCCTTTGGCTCTAGTGTTGTTGCCTCTTTCACTGCCGCCATGAAGGTAGAACAGCTTTCTACCCAGCCAATGCCGACTCTTAGCACCACCATGTCCACTTACTGCGGACAGAACCTCGGTGCCGGAAAGTATGAGCGTATCTATGACGGCATGAAAAAAGCATTTTTTATTTCACTTGTCCTGACCGGCTTTGCTGCTGTTGTCTGCGTCTTTTTCGGAAGAGCCATCGTCGGACTGTTTTTAACTGCACCAACCGAAGAAGTGTTATCCTATGCAACGGTTTATCTGCGTACGATTTCCGTCTTTTTATTCTTCCTAAGCATCCTGTACCTCTATCGTACCTCCTTACAGGGACTTGGCAAGGGAATGGTGCCGATGATCGGCGGAATCTTAGAACTTGTCGGACGCCTTGCCGTCATTATGCTTTTCGCAAAAGACTATGGCTATCCGGCTGTCTGCCTTGCCAGCCCTGTTGCATGGATTTTTGCCGGTATTCCAAATATGGCTGCCTACCTGTTATGGAAGCGCAGAACCAAGAATCTTCTCTAAATCTTCGTCCGGTGTACTTGTCGGCATAATATTATAATTTTTCACTAAAATATCTAAGACATTTGGTGAAATAAATGCCGGCAGGGTCGGTCCAAGCAGAATATTTTTGATTCCTAAATGCAAAAGTGTCAGCAGAATGCAGACCGCTTTCTGCTCATACCAGGAAAGCACCATGGATAACGGAAGTTCATTCACATCACATTCAAATGCCTCGGCAAGTGCGAGGGCTACGGTAATCGCACTATAAGCATCATTACACTGCCCCATATCCAGTATTCTTGGTAATCCTTCAATTTCTCCTAAATCCAAATCATTGAGGCGGTATTTTCCACAGGCAAGCGTCAAAATAATGGTGTCCATCGGTGTCTTTTTTGCAAATTCCGTATAATAGCTTCTGCCCGGTGCCGCTCCATCACATCCTCCAATTAAGAAGAAATGTCGAATTTTTCCTTTTTTCACTAAATCCACGATTTTTCCTGCATTTTCTAATACAGCCCCATGCCCAAATCCGGTTGTCACGGTGGAGCCGCCGTTAATGCCCTTTAACGGCTTTTCTCTGTCATATCCCTTGCATGCAATTGCTTTTTCAATCACCGGTGTAAAATCTTTATCTTCCCCGACATGCACCATTTCCGGATAAGACACAATGGAGGTAGTAAATACACGGTCTGAATAACTCTGGCGTACCGGCATCAGGCAGTTCGTGGTAAAGAGAATCGGTGCCGGAATATTGTGGAACTCAAACTGCTGGCTCTGCCATGCCGTTCCAAAATTTCCCTTTAAATGCGGATATGCCTTTAATTTCGGATATCCATGTGCAGGAAGCATCTCACTGTGCGTATAAATGTTGATTCCCTTGTCCTTTGTCTGCTCTAAAAGCAGCTTTAAATCATGCAGGTCATGTCCACTTACGACAATGAATGGTCCTTTTTCTATGGTAAGAGGAACGGTGGTCGGAACCGGTGTTCCGTAAGTTTCCGTATTTGCACGGTCTAACATCGCCATACATTTGTAATTTACATCTCCGGTCTTTAGCACCAGACTCAGTAATTCGTCTGCCGTATGCTCTTCGCCGAGTGCCTCCATTCCCTCATAGAAAAATGCCTGCACTTCCGGGTCCGTATATCCTAATGCATAAGAATGATACGCATATGCCGCCATTCCCTTTAACCCGAACAGTATTAAAGATTTCAAAGAGCGGATATCCTCATTGTCATCCCAGATGGTCTGTACGTCATAGTCATCCGTCTGCGGAGCAATGGCTTCTTTCTCCTTGTGAACCTCATCAATCAGTGTACGAATTGTATCGTTGTAGAAATTGACATTTGTAATCGTTGTGAATAATCCCTTGAGCATCAGTTCATCTGATTTTTCGGTTGCACCCTCTTTTCGCACCGCTCTGGCTAATCCAATCAATGCACTTACTAAATCATCCTGATAATTTGCAGTATCTGCTTTTTTTCCACACACACCGGCACTTCCCTCACAGCCTGTATTGTGTGCTGTCTGCTGACACTGAAAGCAAAACATATCTCCCATGTCGTTTTCCTCCTTTTTTCATTTCCTCCATATTCTCCCAATGTTTTGCTTTGATTATTCATATTATTTCTTAATTTAATAGATTTCTCCTTTGTTCCAACTTAAAACATTCTTTCCACATAAAAATAGCCGGACTCTTCCAGCCGTCAGACTTCTTGTCCTGACTTCTGAAAAAGTCCGGTATTTATTTCATACTTAATACTCTATCTTCTTTGAACATGCAATTGCCAATGCTCCCGGCCCGATATGACAGGAAATGCTTAAGGACAACGGCTGCATTAAAATCTCACAACCCGGAAATGCTGCCTGTACTTCCTCTTTAAACGCATTTGCCGCTTCTAGGTCATGTGTATAGGACATTTCGAGATGGATGCTCTCTCCGCTCTCATCGTGGAAGCGTTCCCTGAAATCTTTTTTCATGGCTTCTATCATGATATTTTTGCCCTGTTTGACTGTACGGGCTTTTGCAAAAGCGTCTAATTTATCGCCCTGAATCTGCAATACCGGCTTAATCTTTAACAACGTTCCTAATGCCGCTGCTGCCGGGGTAATACGTCCTCCCCGCTTTAAGTAGGTCAGCGTATTGAGCATGATATAAATACTGGATTCCATTTTCTGCTCTTCTAAAATAGTCTGAATCTCTGCTGCTGACTTTCCGGCTTCTGCAAGCTCCATAGCATCCAATACGGACTGACGCATGGTAACGGAAATACGCTGATTATTCACCACTACCACTTTTCCGTCATAGTCATCGGCTAACATGATTGCCGTCTGGCAGGAACTGCTGAGTCCGCTGGACATTGGAATGTATACAATCTCATCGTACTCTTTTAACAACTCATCCCATAAATCCGTCACACTGCCCGGTGATGGCATGGAGGTAGAAATATCTGCTCCCTCTGTTAACTTCTGATAAAATTCTTCCTGTGTCAGATTAATCTCTTCTAAATAATCCTTACCGTCAATCATAAACGGCATCGGAATGACATAAATTCCAAGTTCTTTTGCCTCCGCCTGGACAATACCACTGTTACTGTCTGTAACGATTGCAATCTTTCCCATCTTCTATTACCTCATTCTTTTTATTTTCTTCTAATATCTAATTTTTGAAACAAAGCAATTTTATCACACTTTTTTTTGACTGTAAATGTAGTAATACATACCACATGAAGTCATAAAGCATTCCATATAGAACTTCTATATATAACGAAAACCGTGTATTGACGAAGTTCTCCGTCAACACACGGTATTTTCTGCTTATCCGGTTATTTTGGCTGATTCTTACATCATGCCCATTCCGCCGCCTGCCGGCATTGGTGGTACATCCTCTTTGATATTTGCCACAACGGACTCTGTGGTCAGTAAGGTGGATGCTACAGATGTTGCGTTCTGTAATGCACTTCTGGTTACTTTGACAGGGTCTAAGATTCCTGCTTCTACCATGTTTACATAATTTTCTTTTGCTGCATCAAATCCCATACCTGGCTCTGACTCTTTTACTGTATTGATGATGACTGCACCTTCTAATCCTGCGTTTGCTGCAATGTAGTACAGTGGAGCTTCTAAGGCTTTTAAGATGACCTTTGCACCGGTTCTCTCATCACCCTCTAATGTATCTGCTAATTTCGCAACTTCTTTGGATGCGTGGATATATGCAGAACCGCCTCCTGCGATAATTCCTTCTTCTACTGCTGCTCTGGTTGCATTTAAAGCGTCCTCCATACGAAGTTTGCTCTCTTTCATCTCTGTCTCTGTTGCTGCACCTACACGGATGACTGCAACACCGCCTGCTAATTTTGCAAGACGTTCCTGTAATTTTTCTTTATCAAACTCGGATGTTGTCTCTTCAATCTGTGCACGAATCTGTGCAATTCTTGCTTCAATCGCTGCTTTATCGCCCTCGCCGTCAACAATGACTGTGTTCTCTTTCTGAACCTTGATGGATTTTGCACGTCCAAGCATATCTAAAGTTGTATCTTTTAACTCTAATCCAAGCTCTTCAGAGATGACCTGACCACCTGTTAAGATTGCGATATCCTCTAACATTGCTTTTCTTCTGTCGCCATATCCCGGAGCCTTGACAGCTACAACATTGAAGGTTCCACGGAGTTTGTTAACGATTAAAGTTGTAAGAGCCTCCCCCTCAATATCCTCTGCGATAATTAAAAGTCTTGCACCGGACTGTACGATCTGCTCTAATACCGGAAGGATTTCCTGAATGTTGCTGATCTTCTTATCTGTGATCAATACATATGGATCGTCTAAAACTGCTTCCATTTTATCCATATCGGTTGCCATGTATGCGGAAATGTATCCACGGTCAAACTGCATACCTTCTACTAAATCTAACTCTGTCTGCATTGTCTTAGACTCTTCGATTGTGATAACACCATCGTTTGATACTTTTTCCATAGCATCTGCTACTAAGTTTCCGACCTCTTCGTCTCCGGCAGAAATTGCTGCAACTTTTGCGATCTGATCTTTTCCGCTGACTTTCTGGCTCATAGATGCGATTGCTTCTACTGCTGTATCGGTTGCTTTTTTCATTCCTCTTCTTAAGATGATCGGGTTTGCACCAGCTTCAAGGTTCTTCATTCCTTCTTTGATCATTGCCTGTGCTAATACGGTTGCGGTTGTCGTTCCGTCACCTGCTACGTCATTTGTCTTAGTTGCAACTTCCTTTACAAGCTGTGCGCCCATATTTTCAAATGCATCTTCTAATTCAATCTCTTTTGCAATGGTCACACCATCGTTTGTAATCAGCGGTACTCCGAAAGATTTATCTAATACCACGTTTCTTCCTTTTGGTCCGATGGTAACTCTTACTGTGTTTGCTAATTTGTCAACACCTGCTTCTAATGCGGCTCTTGCCTCTGTGCCATATTTTAATTCCTTTGCCATTTCAATCTGCCTCCATTAATCTATAATCTGTCTTATCATTTCTAACTTTATAAATTTTAAAAAGATATGTTCCCGAAATTAATCTTCTACTACTGCAAGAATATCATTCTGTCTTACGATGATGTATTCTTCGCCATCTAATTTTACTTCTGTTCCTGCATATTTAGAATAGATAACCTTCTGTCCTTCTTTGACCTGCATTTTCACTTCTTTTCCGTCTACAACTCCACCCGGTCCGACTGCTACTACTTCTGCGTCCTGTGGTTTTTCCTGTGCAGCACTTGTTAAAATAATTCCTGACTTTGTAGTCTCTTCTGCCTCTAACTGTTTCAGTACAACTCTGTCGCTTAATGGTACTAATTTCATTTTAATTCCTCCTATATCTTTCTACTTTTTTCTTCATTATTAGCACTCATTTAATTTGAGTGCTAACCCTTTCATCTACATAAGATAGCACTATGTTTTTTCTTTGTCAATAATCATTTTGGGATTTAATAAATTATTTATATTTCCAAGGCATTTCATACCAGGAACTGACAGTATGCGACTCCTATAAAGATTAGGGTGTCAGAAAGCTCCTCTCAACTTAGTGGCTGCAAGTTGCTCAATAAAAAATGCCAGGCAGTCCGCAAACCACCTGACATTTTTACATCTATACCATTTTTCTCTTTCTTAAGATCAGCAATACGATCACACAGATCAGCACCATGATCCCGCAGACAATATAAAATCCATACGGTGTCTCTGATAACGGCATCCATTTTCCACTGACATTCATTCCATAGATTCCCGAAATGACGGTCGGGATAGCCATGACAAGCGTGATAGATGTCAGATATTTCATCACATTATTCAACCGGTTATCGATGATCGTGGACAACAGCTCTCTGGTACCATTGATAATGTCACGATAAATTGCGGTCATCTCGATTGCCTGTTTATTCTCGACAATAACATCCTCTAAGATTTCTCTGTCCTCCGGGAACTGTTTTAACCGCTCATAGCGGGTCAGACGGTCTAATACAACTCCGTTTGCCCGGAGTGAGGTTGCAAAGTATACTAAGTTGGATTCTAATTCATGAAGATCGATCAGATCCTTATCTTCGGTATCGTCACTGATACGTTCTTCAATCTCCCTGCGACGTTTGTCAATGACACGCAGATAATTCTGGTAAACACTGGTCGCACGATAAAGAATCTGATAGACAAAACGCATTTTTTTCTTCGTGGAAAAATCACGCACACGCCGTTTTTCAAACGCCTGCAATACCGGTGTCTCTTCACCGCACACCGTGATAATGACACCATCTGCCAAAATAATACCTAACGGGATAGTTGTATAGGCTTCCTGTTTATGACGAATCTCAATGGATGGAATGTCGACAAGAATCAGGGTGTAGCCGTCCTCTAAATCCACACGGGAGCTTTCCTCATCATCCAGTGCAGCTCTGACATCGGCAATATCAATATCAAAACACTCTGAAATACTGATACACTCCTCCATCGTCGGTGTAATCATATTGATCCAGCATCCGTCTTCTACTTTTTCAATCTCATTTACAATGCTCTCTTCTGTCTTATATATCTTAATCATGCCATCCTCCTGTCTTCGCATCTTAAACGGCATGAATTCCGACTAAATCAACCCAAAATGGTGCAATCCGTTGTAGATGCCGTCTTTATGGAGATCACTCGTGACATAGTCCGCGACTGCCTTCACCTCGTCTAAGCCATTGCCCATGACAATCCCGTGCTGCACATAGTGAATCATATCGTAATCGTTCATACTGTCCCCAAAAGCATAGGTGTCTTCGTGTGCAATCTGCAAACACTCACACGTCTTTTCAATCCCTGTTGCTTTTGAGAAATTTCCGGGCACAAGCTCCACAAAGTCTGTTCCATGGTAAATAATATCATAGTCCTTTGACAATCGGTCTAATACCCCTTTACACTCCCGCCCTCGTATGTCAATACTGAGCTTACTCGCTTCTAACTGATCCTCATTTCCCGTGATCGGACGCAGCCTGTCCGCGACGGTTGCCTGCAACACCTTCAAAAACGGGTCATCGGCAAACGTATCTTCATCCACATACAGATACTCTCTTCCTTCTAATACTACCGGATAATGATATGGCTTTAAAATCTTCAGTGTTCGTTCCAGTACCTCTTCTTCAATCCGTTTATAAAAAAGAACCTCGCCGGCTTTTTCCACATAAGTTCCACAGCCGGCGACAATCCCATCAAAGCCCAACGCAAGCAGACGCTCGTCCTGTATATAGGAGAGCGTCCGCCCTGAGCATATAAAGGTCAGATGTCCGTTGTTCTTCAACATCTCAAATGCCTTTTTTGTACTTTCCGGTATCTGAAATTTTTCATCCCACAAGGTTCCGTCTATATCAAAAAAGATTGCTTTTGTTCCCATATCTTCCACCTGTTACTTCAATCTATCATATCTGAATTTTATTGTAGCACATTTTATATAGATTTGTGAACCTTGAATTTTATAATTGTTTTTTCCCATAACGGGCAATTTTATACATACAGTCTTACTGTACGGACAGATAAGAATATCCCATCAGACTTTCATCCACTGCTCTTGCCACTTCTCTGCCCTCGCGGATTGCCCAGACCACCAAAGACTGGCCTCTTCGCACATCTCCCGCGGCATAGACTCTTTCCACACTGGTCGCATAATTTTCCTGATCAGCCGCAACATTGGTTCTTTCATTGAGCTTTACGCCAAATGCATCTGCCACATATTTCTGTGTTCCTAAAAATCCTGCTGCGATCAGTACCAGTTCCGCATTCAGTACTTTTTCCGAACCGGCAACTTCCGTCATTACCATGCGTCCGGTCTTTTCATCCTTTTTGCTCTCTAACTTTACGGTCTTGACGCCGCAGACTGCACCTTTTTTATCTTTTAAAAATTCTTTGACTGTCGTCTGATAAATTCTCGGGTCATGACCAAAGACAGCAATTGCTTCTTCCTGACCATAATCTGTCTTGCAGACTTTCGGCCACTCCGGCCATGGATTGTCCTCGGCTCTTTCATCCGGTGCTTTTGGCATCATTTCAAGCTGTGTCACGCTCTTTGCTCCATGACGGATACAGGTTCCGACACAGTCATTTCCGGTATCGCCACCACCAATGATAATTACATTTTTTCCTTTTGCAGAGATATATTTCCGGTCTTTTAAATCGGAATTTAACAGACTCTTTGTGGTAGATGTCAGAAAATCCACCGCAAAATAAATACCCTCTGCATCTCTTCCCTCTGCCTTGATATCTCTTGGATTCTTTGCACCACAGGCTAAAATGACACGGTCATAATCTTTTAAGATTTTTGCTGCTTTCACATCTTTTCCGACATCTGTTCCCGTAACAAATTCCACGCCTTCTTCTTTCATGACCTCAATTTTTCTCTCGATAAAGCGTTTTTCTAACTTCATATTCGGGATTCCATACATCAAAAGTCCACCGATGCGGTCATCTCTTTCGTATACTGTCACGGAATGACCTCTTTTATTCAACTGGTCTGCTGCTGCAAGTCCTGCCGGCCCTGAACCGATGACTGCAATCTTCTTATCCGTTCTTACCTTTGGCGGTCTTGCCTTTGCATATCCTTTTTCATAGGCATTCTCAATAATACTGTTCTCATTTTCACGGACAGAAACCGGGCTTCCGTTCAATCCGCAGGTACATGCTTTTTCACAGAGTGCCGGACATACACGGGAAGTAAATTCCGGGAAGTTGTTGGTCTTGATCAGGCGCTCATAGGCACGTTTCAGATTATCTTCATAGACTAAATCATTCCACTCCGGTACTAAGTTGTGAAGCGGGCAGCCGGATGTCATGCCCATTAATTCCATGCCGGACTGGCAGAACGGCACTCCGCAGTCCATACATCTCGCGCCCTGTTCACGGCGTTTTTCTTTTGAGAGAGGTATATGGAACTCATTAAAATTCTTGATACGCTCCTTTGGATCAACGGCTATAGTTTCCTCTCTGTCGTATTCCATAAATCCTGTTGGTTTTCCCATCGTTCCATTTCCCTCCTATCTCTTCGTATTTGCATAAAATGCTTCTATCTGTGCCTGCTCCGCATTCAGACCTTTTTCCTCCATCTGGACAATGGTCATTAACATACGGTTGTAATCAAACGGAATGATTTTCTTAAACTTCGGCAGATATTCGCTGAAGTGGTCTAATATCCGTTTTCCTTTATCGGAATTGGTCAGTGCCACATGCTCTTTGATCATCTCTTTTAATTCTAAAACATCATATTTAGAGGTGATCTCCTGCATGGATACCATTTCTTTATTTGTTCTCATATAGAGGTCGCTGTCCTCATCGAGTACATAGGCGATTCCTCCACTCATTCCTGCCGCAAAGTTCTTTCCGGTCTTTCCAAGTACCACAACACGGCCTCCGGTCATGTACTCACAGCCATGGTCTCCAACGCCCTCTACTACGGCAACCGCACCGGAGTTACGAACACAGAAACGTTCTCCTGCCACACCGTTGATAAAGGCTTTTCCACTGGTAGCTCCATAAAGTGCTACGTTACCAATGATGATGTTTTCATCCTGTTTAAAGGTCGATCCTGCCGGTGGGTATACCACTAATTTTCCGCCGGAAAGTCCTTTTCCAAAGTAGTCATTACTGTCGCCGACCAATTCTAAGGTCAGTCCTTTTGGTATAAATGCTCCAAAGCTCTGTCCGCCGGCTCCCTTACATTTTACAATGAAGGTATCTTCCTCTAAGGTATCCTGATATTTCTTTGTGATCTCGGAACCAAAGATGGTACCAAAGGAACGGTCGGTATTGGTCAGTTCCACATCGATGCTGCGTTTCTGCCTGGTGTCGAGTGCTGTTTTTAACTGCTTCATCAAAATACGCTCATCGGCTGTTTTTTCTAATTCAAAGTCATATACCTGTTTCGGGTCAAAGGTTACCTTCTGTTTTGGTCCTGCAAACGGGTTATTTAATATAGAAGATAAATCTACTTTCTGCTCTCTTTCATCAAGTCCTTCACGAACCTTGAGCAGATCAGAACGTCCTACTAACTCATCTACGGTATGTACACCGAGTTTTGCCATGTATTCACGAAGTTCTTCTGCAATAAAGTGCATGAAGTTGATGACATATTCCGGTTTTCCTTTAAAACGTTTACGAAGTTCCGGATTCTGTGTTGCGATTCCGACCGGACAGGTATCTAAGTTGCAGACACGCATCATCACACATCCCATGGTTACAAGCGGTGCGGTGGCAAATCCAAACTCTTCTGCTCCAAGAAGTGCTGCAATGGCAACGTCTCTTCCTGTCATCAGTTTTCCGTCTGTCTCGATTCTGACTTTATTTCTCAGTCCGTTCATAATTAAGGTCTGATGTGTTTCCGCAAGACCCAACTCCCAAGGAAGTCCTGCATTATGGATAGAACTGCTTGGTGCTGCTCCGGTACCACCGTCATAACCGGAGATCAAGATAACCTGTGCTCCTGCTTTTGCTACGCCGGCTGCTACCGTTCCCACGCCTGCCTCGGATACTAATTTTACGGAGATACGGGCATCGGTGTTTGCATTTTTTAAATCAAAGATTAACTGCTCTAAATCCTCAATGGAATAGATATCATGGTGCGGTGGCGGTGAGATCAGACTTACACCCGGTGTAGAATGTCTGGTCTTTGCGATCCAAGGATACACTTTTCCTGCCGGAAGGTGTCCACCTTCCCCCGGTTTTGCTCCCTGCGCCATTTTAATCTGGATCTCTTTTGCACTGACTAAGTAACGGCTGGTAACTCCGAATCTTCCGGATGCTACCTGTTTGATCGCTGAGCATCGGTTGCGTCCGTCTTTTCCGATCTCAAGTCTGTCAAGGCTCTCACCACCTTCACCGGAGTTGGATTTTCCATGAAGGGTATTCATTGCGATCGCAAGTGTCTCATGTGCCTCCTGTGAAATGGAGCCATAGGACATCGCACCTGTTTTAAATCTTGTGACAATGGATTCCACGCTTTCTACTTCTTCGATCGGAATTCCTTTTTTCGGATAGTTGAAATCCATCAGTCCACGGATGTTCAATGCTCTCTTTTCGCCATCTAACAGTTTGGAATACTGTTTAAACAAGTTATAATCTCCACGTCTTGTAGACTCCTGTAACAGATGGATTGTCTGCGGATTGTACAAATGTTCCTCTGCTCCGCTTCTCATCTTATGACGTCCCTTGGAATCTAAGGACATATCGGTTGCAAGTCCTAACGGGTCATATGCCTCAGAATGCAGGATATCTACGGCTTTTGCAATATCCTCTAATGTAATTCCTCCGATACGGCTGACCGTGTTTGTGAAGTATTTATCAATAACCTCTGAATCTATTCCGATCGCCTCAAAGATTTTAGAACCCTGATATGACTGGATCGTGGAAATTCCCATCTTCGATGCAATCTTAACAATTCCATGGATGACTGCATTGTTGTAATCATCGATCGCTGCATAGTAATCTTTATCTAACATATGCTCATCGATCAGATTTTTAATGGTATCCTGTACTAAATACGGATTGATCGCACAGGCTCCATATCCGAGCAGTGTTGCAAAATGGTGTACCTCTCTTGGTTCGCCGGACTCTAAGATAACAGCAAGGCTGGTTCTCTTTTTCGTCTCAACTAAATGCTGGTTCAGACCTGCTACGGCAAGCAGTGACGGGATTGCCACATGGTTCTCATCCACACCACGGTCGGAAAGGATCAGGATATTGGCTCCGTCTTTGTGTGCACGGTCTGCTTCTACAAAAAGATGATCCAATGCCTTTTGCAGACTGGTATTTTTATAGTAAGTGATCGGTAAAGTGACTACCTTAAATCCTTCACGCTTCATCGAACGGATCTTCATTAAATCCGTATTGGTCAGGATCGGATTGTGTATCTTTAACACCTGACAGTTGATGGCATTTTCCTCTAAGAGGTTGCCGTCTTTTCCAATATAAGTGGTCGTGGAAGTTACCACTTCCTCACGGATACAGTCGATCGGCGGGTTGGTAACCTGTGCAAACAACTGTTTAAAATAGTTAAACAGTGGCTGCTGGTCTTTGGACAATACCGGTATCGGTGAGTCGATTCCCATTGCCGCAATGGATTCTGCTCCGTTTCTGGCCATCGGCAAAATGGTATCTTTTGTAGATTCATAGGTATAACCAAAGGCTTTCTGCAATCGGTTCAAATCCTCGCCTCTGTGCTCAATGACACGCTCATTCGGAATCTTTAAGTCTTTTAATTCCACTAAGTTCCGGTCTAACCATTCACCATACGGCTGCATATTTGCGTAACTGTCTTTTAACTCATTATCGTCAATGACCTCACCCTTGACGGTGTCAACTAAAAGCATTTTTCCCGGACGAAGTCTCTCTTTAACTTTGATACGCTCCGGCTCAATCTCTAAGACACCGACCTCGGAGGACAGAATCAGATAATCATCCGTTGTGATATAGTATCTGGATGGACGGAGTCCGTTACGGTCTAAAACCGCTCCCATGATATCGCCATCAGAAAACAAAATGGATGCCGGTCCGTCCCACGGTTCCATCATCGTCGCATAATACTGGTAAAAATCTTTTTTCTTCTGGCTCATGATACTGTTATTTGCCCATGGCTCCGGTATCGTGATCATTACGGCAAGCGGCAGATCCATTCCACTCATTACGAGGAATTCTAAGGTATTATCTAACATCGCGGAGTCAGAACCTGCGGTATTGACTACCGGAAGGACTTTTTGCAGCTCTCCTTTTAAATGCTCGGATTCCATGGTCTCCTCACGGGCTAACATCTTATCGGCATTTCCGCGGATCGTATTGATTTCTCCGTTATGTACGATAAAACGGTTCGGATGCGCTCTCTCCCAGCTTGGATTGGTGTTCGTGGAGAAACGTGAATGTACGGTTGCAATTGCAGATTCGTAATCTTTATCCTGCAGATCTTTAAAAAACAACCGAAGCTGCTCTACTAAGAACATTCCCTTGTAAACAATCGTTCTGCTTGAGAATGATACCACATAGGTGTTGTCATTACTCTGTTCAAATACACGTCTTGCAACATAGAGCTTTCTGTCAAAATCAATTCCCTTTGGACAGTCCTTGGGTCTTTTTACAAATCCCTGCATGATATACGGCATACAGTCAATTGCTTTTTGTCCTAATGTCGTCGGATCCGTCGGCACTTCTCTCCAGCCTAAGAACTCCATGCCCTCTTTTTCTACAATGACCTCAAACATTTTCTTTGCCTGATTCCGTTTCAGCTCTTCCTGCGGGAAGAAAAACATTCCGATTCCGTAATCTCTCTCTTCTCCTAAGCGGATTCCTAACGGTTCACACGTTTTTTTGAAAAACTTATGGGAAATCTGAAGAAGGATTCCTACACCGTCTCCGGTCTTACCTTCCGCATCTTTACCTGCTCTGTGCTTTAAATTCTCTACAATCTTCAATGCATTTTCTACGGTCTCATGTGTCTTGATACCTTTGATATTCACGACAGAACCGATTCCGCAGTTATCATGTTCAAATCTCGGATCATATAAACCCTGTGCTTTGGCGTTACTCTCATTTACCTGTGTTCTCATACGTCATCCTTTCTGCGTTCCTCTGCTTCGTGTACGCTGTGTCGTTCTTAATAACTAGGATACACCTATTTTTTTTGCGTGTAAACAGTTTTTTTCTTTATATTATCTGATAATTTGACTATTATTTATTTTTGTATTTATTATCTGATAATACAGCATTGTTTTTCGTTTGATATTTTGTATTTGGAACAATTTAGTAATGGTCTTGTTGAAAGTTTTTTGTGATCACGTTGGTTGAATCGTGGAGTTTTTTAGAATTGTGTCAGAATTGTTTGTCATTAAAAACAAAAATGAAGCCATATATAAATGGCTCCATTCCATATAGATACAATATTTTGTTTCATTACTGCATATCCATATTGGCAAGCCGCTTCATCTGATCTCGCTTACCATAAATAATTGCGATTACCTGTACTTTATTGCTTCCATCTGTTCTAACGCCTGTCTGGTAATTTTTACTTCGTATTCCTTCATACTATATCTCCGCTTTCAATTGTTCAAAAGCCTCCTCCACCGAAACAGAGTCGTCCTTCTTCGCCTGCATAAAACCGGTTTGCATCATAGTATCAAATTCCGCTTTTGTTAATGAATCTCTTGTCGCAAGAGTGTCGGGAATATCTAGCGAAAATGGTACGCCTCCCCTCATAATGACCTGTCTGTATGCCATATCAATAAATACAGATACGGGAATACCAAGTCTTTCTAATATTTCCTCTGCCTGTTCTTTTATATTCGGCTGAATGCGTGCTGTTACATTTGCTGTTTTTACTGCCATAGTTCACACCTCCTTGTTTATTATAGTGTACCACCTTGTGTTGCGTTTTACAATACAATTATTTCAACCCACACAATGCATACAACTCTTCTATACACTGCGACTTATATTCCATGTATTTATCTATATCCTCCGGAAACAGTTGTGCTGCCCTCTCTTTGACTTCACTATACTTTTTCACTTCTGCCGGATGATTCCTAAGAAACTCTCGAAATGTGATATGCCGGTACAATTCTTTGGAATTTTGCGGGCATACATACAGGTGGTGTGTCTGCAAATGCGGCTTATCCAAATAACGAAACGCCTCCCTGTCTTTGATTCCAAGGTTTCCTTCATGGATATAGCCAATGGCCTGTAGTCCTCTGACAACATCCTCAAAGACCGAATAATCTTTGATAACGATATCCAGATCAATGCATGGTTTTGCTGAAAGTCCTTCTACCGAAGTGCTCCCTACATGTTCGATTCCAAGGATCAGATCACCGATCGCACTTTGGATCTCCTTTTTTATATCTTCAAAGTCCATTTTCCATTTTTTATCATAGGGCTTCACGACCACATGTGTTGTTCTCATTTTTTTATCCTCATAAAATGCATCAAAGCGAAGTGCTACACAAAGTTTTCTTCGCTGCATTTGCTTCTGTTTTTTTCATATGTAAAAAATATACCACAAAAATCGCTCCACCTGTAAATATCCAGGAAGAAATGTACACATTCATCAACATATCATAGGTTGGAACCATTTTAAATACCGTAACCATCCAGATCATCCGAAATACTACGGTTCCTAAAATCGTGATAATGGACGGTTCTATGGATTTTCCCATTCCTCTTAGCGATGCACTGCCCACTTCATAGGTAGCCGTTACACCTTCTAGCAGACACACATGATGCATCCTTATGATCCCATAGACAGCTACCGCTGCGCTCGTCGTATAAATACTTACGAAAAAATCATCCCATATGATAAATATGATGCTTAAGATTTCTGTAAAACCGATCCCAAACAGCATACAGAGTCCAAAAATCTTTTTGCATCGTTTCAGATTTCCGGCTCCGTAGTTCTGGCTGGTAAATGTTACTGCTGCCTGTGCAAAAGCGGCTGCAATGTCATAAGTAAAATATTCAAAATTCAATGCCAGTGATGAACCTGCAATGGCATCTTCTCCAAAGGAGTTGATCCCACTTTGTATAAACACATTAGAAATAGAAAAAATCGCTCCCTGTATTCCTGCCGGGATTCCGATCACCAGCACCTTTTTCAAATCTTCTTTCTCTATATGCAACCTCTGTGGTCTGAATTGAAATTCATCCTCTCTGCGGTATAAATAAATCAATACCAGCCCCGCACTCAGGATATTGGATATTACCGTGGCAATGGCGACCCCTGCCACCCCGAGTTTGAAATAAATGACTAAGATCAGATTCAATATTACATTGACAGTTCCCGATAAGATCAGATAGTACATCGGTCTTCTGGTATCACCAAAACTTCTTAAGACAGCAGAACCAAAATTGTAAATCATCATAAACGGTATACCGATAAAATAGATTCTGATATATAAAAGTGCTTCATTCATCACGCTTTCCGGTGTACCCGACACCTCCAGTATCGGTTTTGCAGACAGCATTCCCAATCCCATTAAAATAACTCCTGCTATCAGTCCGAATGCCATGATCGTGTGCAGCATCCTGTTGATCTTATCTCTTCGTTTCTGTCCGATCAGATTTGCTAACACTGCATTCGGTCCTACGGAAAATCCCACGATCAGGTTTACAAAAATACCAACTAACGCTACACAGCTTCCTACTGCTGCTAATGCCCTGTCTCCTGCAAATCTTCCAACTACAGCTACATCCGCCGAATTGAATAGCTGCTGTAAAATACTGCTAAATGCCAGTGGTATGGAAAACAGGATCAGTTTTCCTGCCAGACCTCCATTTAGCATATCCATTTCTTTTGTTTTTTTCGTTGTTTCCATGACTTTTACGTCTCTCCTGACATTCTATTATTTATTATCTTTCTGTTTTCCAGACAGTATTGTACCACAGAATCTGAAATTTAAAATAGGAAAAACGCTTCACTTTCCGTAAAGCGTTTTTTAATAAGCACTCTTTCAGGCACTCTTTTTATTATTCTAATCAAAATCCAATTCCTGCCTTTGCCTGCTCATAGGTCTTATGCTCGGCTGCAACCTTAGATGTCACAAAGATTTCCTCTCTTGGCACTCCACAGGTACGCACACCTTCGCCTACGCCACACTCATTTCCATATGCCTGTGCCGTGTCGATCAGACGATATCCCAATTTTACCGCTTCTCTTACGGCATCTGCCGCCTTGTCACCCTCTATAAACCATGTTCCAAGTCCAAGTTTTGGGATTTTTACTCCATTATTTAATGTAAATGTTTCTTTTAACACAATTATTTCTCCATTTTATTCATTTTCATCATTCCAGACTTCTTTTGCCATCCGAAATACTGCCCATGCCTTTGGCCATCCACAATAGAATGCCGCATGTGTTACGATTTCCGCTATTTCTTCCTTTGTGATCCCATTTGCTTTTGCACTCATTAAATGATAGCGAAATGATTCATCGGTTAAGCCCTGTGCCATCAATGCCACCACTGTGACCAAGGAACGGTCTCTTAAAGAAAGTTTGTCCTCTCTGCTCCATACCTCGCCAAATAATACATCATCATTTAATTCTGCAAATTTCGGAGCAAATGCTCCAAGCTGATCTCTTCCTGCTGTCTGTTTTACTGCCATTTTCGCTTCCTCCTATTTCAACTTTCCATATTCTTCATCCGAAACAGGTTCGCACCATTCATTGCTGCACTCAACTCCCGGACATTCTACGGCGATATGGCTAAACCAGGAATCCTTCGTACTTCCATGCCAGTGTTTTACTTCCGGCTCAATATAAACCACGTCTCCCGGATTCAGCTCTCTTGCCTCTTTGCCCCATTCCTGATACCAGCCTTTTCCTGCAGTACAGATCAAAATCTGTCCACCGCCTTCTTTTGCATGGTGAATGTGCCAGTTATTCCGGCATCCCGGTTCAAATGTAACATTTGCTAAAAATACCGGACATTTTCCAGGCTCTGTCAGTGGTTTTAAAAATGAGTTACCCACAAAATACTGTGCAAATCCGTCGTTTGGTGCTCCGACACCAAAAATATCTGTTTTTTCAAATTCTTCTCTGCTTGATTCCATGATCTGTTTATTTTCCTGTGTTTCATTCATCTTATATTATCTCCCTTCTACCCAGTTTTTTATCTCATTTTCTGAGTTTGCAACATTGCCTCCATGAATTGCCAGTCCGTTCTCAACGGTTGCTGTCGGACACATTTTTTTGATATCGGCTACACTGCTGCCCATTCCACTGCCCTCATGGGTACAGAACGGTCTGATGACCTTTCCGCTAAAATCAAAATGCTCTAAAAACGTAAACACTGCCATTGGCATGGTGCTCCAGTAGTTCGGATAGCCTAAATAGATCACATCATAATCGTCGATGCTCTCCGGATAAGCCTTTAATTCCGGTCTCACATCCCGTTTCTGGTCTTCCTGTGCCTCGGCAATGCAATCATTATATCCTTTTGCATACGGCTGTACCTGTTCTATCTGAAACATATCTGCACCCGTCAACTTTTGAATGATGTCGGCTGCTACTTTCGTGTTTCCAACTTCTAATGTTTTGATCATGCCATTTACATAGTTTTCATCCGCTCTTGAATAAAAAACCACCATTTCTTTTGACATTTTTCATCCCTCCATTTCTTTTTTCAGCCTTACTATAACATGTCTCCTCTTGACAGGGAATCTCCGGTAAGTTACCATAGTATTAACTATTAGTTAATACCAAATTAGGAGGGATACCATGTATAACCCTATACTTGATACCTTTATTACTGTTGCCGACTGTGGCAGCTTTACAAAAGCCGCTGCACAGCTATATATTTCACCGACTGCTGTTATGAAGCAGATGAACGCTTTAGAACAGCATCTGCAGCTTCAGTTGATCGAACGCACTCCTGCCGGTGTCCACCTAACTCCTGCCGGCAATGTTATCTATCGGGATGCAAAATTCCTGATGGACTATTCCAAAAAATCCATTGCTGCCGCAAATGCCGCTGCCCATACCTATGACACGACTTTTTGTGTCGGAACTTCCCTGTTAAATCCGGCAAAACCTTTTATGGATCTGTGGTACCGCGTAAACAAAAATTTTCCTGATTACAAACTGCATCTTGTTCCTTTTGAGGATGATCATGAGGGGATTTTATCTGAAATTGAAAAACTCGGAGAAAAATTTGATTTTCTGATCGGTGTCTGTGATTCGAAAGCATGGCTTTCCCTGTGCCGTTTTTTACCGCTTGGAAGGTATCAGAAAATGATCGCCATATCAAGGGAACATCCCCTTGCATCGAAAAGCTGCATTGAAATCGAGGATCTGTATGGTGAAACACTGATGATGGTTTGCCGCGGTGACTCAGGTGTCAATGATTTTATAAGAAATGATTTAGAAAAGAACCACCCGCTGATCCACATTGAAGATACCCCGCAATTTTACGACCTGTCGGTGTTCAACCGCTGTGCTGAGACCGGAAATGTCCTGCTCACCATCGAATGCTGGCAGGATGTCCATCCGGGTTTAGTAACGATTCCGGTCAACTGGCATTACAGTATTCCTTATGGTCTGTTGTACAGTAACCATGCTCCTGAGGACGTTTTGCGGTTTGTGGAGACAGTGGAAAAGCTGGGGCAGGAGGTATAGGTTTCATTACAAACTACTGTATAAAAACCACTCTCCTGCTGCTATGGTTTCAATGCCGTAATTGGAACAACATAGACCCCATCCGGTCTCTTATACGCCATATTAGACATTCCACATATAACACATAAAAGTTTAGGTGGTGTATCTCCTTCTTTTTCCATAATTGACTTTAGTTTTAATAATTCTTCTGCTGCAGCATCTATCTGGTTCGCTCCTAATTTTACTTCAAATGCTCCCCAGGTACCATCCGGAAATTCAACAATCGCATCTGCTTCATTCCCTCTTTCATCTCTGAAATGAAACAAATTTGCATCATGATATTCAGCATATATTTTTAAATCATGTTCACACAGGCTCTCAAATATAAATCCAAATGTATTCAAATCATTCAGCAGCATCTTTGGTGTAGCCCCCAATGCTGCCACTGCCAAAGAAGGATCTGTAAAATGTCTTTTTGCAGATTTTAAAATTCTTCTTGATGACCGAAGATTTGTATTATATGCCGGCTGATCATCCAAAATAAACAAACGTTGAAAAATATCCAGATAATCAGAAATTGTATCACGGTCAATTTCTATTTCATCCTTTGCTCCCATATCTTTTCGGAGTGTACTATTACCTGCTAAGGTACTTTCATTTCTACCCAATGAATGCAATAATGACCATACTTTGCGTGAATCTCTCTTTACACCGTCCACACTAAACATATCATCGTCAACAATTGTTTTAAGATATTCTTTTGCCAACTTTCCACAGGTTTTCTCCGGTGTTTCTAAATTTCCCGGCCATCCGCCTCTTACTGCATAGTAGATCAAACGTTCCAGTGTAACCTCTCCCGTAATTTTATTTTCCATGTTATCACAGAACAAATCTTTTAATGACACCTCTCCTGTAGAATCCCCTGTTTCATATAAAGACATGGTATTCATCCTGACTTTACTGATTCTTGCCGTTCCACTATGCATAATCCCCTTATGGTTTGGTGTTGCAGAACCGGTTAAAATATACTTTCCTTTTCTGCTGTCTTTATCAACTTCAAAACGGACAGCATCCCAAAGCGACGGAACCTCCTGCCATTCATCTATCAAACGTGGCAAATCTCCTTTTAATACTAAATCAGGACTGATCTGTGCCATTGTCCTCGTTTGGAAATTATTTTCCGGATTTCCTACAAAGGCTGCACTCTTAGCCCTGCTTCTAGCTGTCCAGGTTTTACCGCAATATTTCGGTCCTTCAATACAAACGGCTCCAAAGGTTTGCATATATTCATCAAATTGTTTTTCCACTAGTCTGGATTTATAACCCTCCGGTGTAAGCATAAGTCTGCACCTCCTGATTCTGTATCATTATATCCTTCTATTTCTGATTTTGTCAATTCTATTCCGCACTTTTCATAATTTCTATTCCGCATTTTTCATAATTTCTATTCCGCACTTTTCTCAATTTTCATTCCGCATTTTACTACTTAGTCTTATCCTTTTACCGATTTTTATGCAAATACCTGTTAAGTGCTTTCATATAGGATTCATTATCGCTTCTGTTAAGAGGCAGATTAAAAATAATATTATATTGTGCACTGGAAAGTCCGAACAAGTGTATTTTGTCTTGCACTGACATTTCTGTTCCATAAATATCTAACAAGTGTTTATTTTATTGCATGGAAAATTCATTCAGGGTTCTTCGGATAGAGAACCTTATGATATCTTCTTTACACTCGTAGTTTCGATGAAAAGTAGATCTTGCGATTCCTGCTTTTTTCACCAACTCACTAATAGATATTTCCGAAAAATTTTTTGTTTCAATGAGAGATGCAAGTGCTGTTTCTAACGATTCAATTACAATTTGTATTGTAAAAATTAGAGAACAACAGTGTGCTTCGCCCGAATGGCTTTTGCTCTATAGAAAACACAATTTTCACACTTTAACGTAACACGGTATTTCCTATAACGTAAAAAACGCCGGTTCTGCGAATACAGTGCCGGCGTAAGTTACCTCTACCCAAAATAAGGGATCACTAATTGATACAAAAATGCTATGATCACGGATAGTCCCAGCTCCGCAACAAACTCTTTTGGTTTTCGACACATGATAATCACACCAATGATCCATGTGATAACCTCCATAAAATGAAACACATAAAATCCCTGTGTAATACAAAATGCCTGTGCAAATAATACGCCAAGGATCACAGCGGATATCAGAATCGCAATGATCCCTTCACCTTTTGCATACCAACATATATATGCCATAAAAAACGATGCAAAAGACATGAATATCCATATCCTCATATACGTCCTTGGCAGGAAACCTAAAACACAATTGCAATAGAGGTAATACCCTGCCAACATACTGATAAAAAACAGAAAAGTATTAACGGATGCTCTTAATGGAGATTTGGAATACACAGAAATAATGGTCGCCAATAAAATCCATATTGCCAGGCGTCCAAAATAATTTCCGATATCCAGTTGTTGTATCCACACCGGAAACAGATTATCGGAAGAACCATCCATCCATTTTTGTAATACTCCAAGGGCAAAGCCCAACAGGGCCACCCCTGTTGTTGCTATGATTTGTTTTGGGAGTGATTGCCATTGTGCTGTCCTGACTTTTTCCAAAAATTGTTTCATTTTACCTCCGTAAATCCTGATTGGGATTTTCCTGTTTTCCCTTGTGCATATCGTCCCACAGGGCATTCTAAAATCGGATAATGGAAAATACAGATCAGGGAAATAATATAAACCAGTATAGCACAAAATGAAACTGATATGAAGGACTATATGTAATGCTTTTTTAACATTTAATACTCATTAAATCAGGGACAGGATAACCCTTTTGAGTTATTCTGTCCCTGATTCCTATAGTGTTGCACAATCCATTATTATTTTCTCACACATATCATATCCCAGCTCAGAGCTGTTCAAAGACAACGTATAATTGCCTGCCATTCCCCACTTCCGGTCTGTGTAAAAACGATAATTTGTCATACGTCTTTTATCAATATCTACCATCATTTTCAGAGCATCCGCTTCCGTAACATTATATAATTTACATATTCGCTTTACTTTTTCTGCCTTATCTCCATGTATAAATACATTTAACACATCATCTCTGTCATTTAAGATAAAATCTGCATTCCGCCCTATGATCACACAGCTTTCTTTTTCTGCGATTTCCAAAATCACTTTTCGCTGCACTTCATATACCATATCTTCCACCGATTTTCCTGTAATATCGCGTCCAGCAAAAGCATATGCGAACAATCCTTTCTTTGGAGATAATTCCGCATTTTCCTGAATGTATTCCGGTGAAAATCCCGACTTTTCTGCAATCTGTCCGATGATATCCCTGTCATAGTATTTCATTCCCAGTTTCTTTGCCACTTCTTCGCCGATAAAACGACCGCCGCTCCCGAACTCTCTGCTGATTGTAATGATTTTCTTTGACATCGATGTTTCCTCCTAACCTAAACTTTCCACTTTATTCTTTCTGATCCTCTTTAAGAATACATAGCCCACCAGACACGATACAAATTCCGTTATCGGAAATGCCCACCAGATCAGTGAAACTCCCATCTGACCATTTCTGGCAAACACAGAGAATATTCCTGCTAATGGCAATATGAGCACAAGCTGTCTGAGCAGTGAGATCACAAGTGACTCCATGCCGCCGTCTAACGCCTGATAAATTCCCTGATATGCCACATTGATTCCCGCAAAAATAAAACTAATGGAAATAATTCTCATTGCTCCAATAAAATATGTTCTGGACGGTCCGGCATTAAACAGTGTTGCAAATGCTCCCGTGAAAACCTCTGTGATGATAATCCCAAAAATCATCAGGACCGCTGTATAGATGAGACCGTATTTAATTCCATCCCTGATCCGCTTTTTACTTCCCATTCCGTAAGCAAACGCAATGATCGGTGTAATCGCATCACGCAGTCCGAATGCAAGGAATAATACAAACTGCTGTACTTTATAGAACAGTCCGTATGCAGTCTGTGCGGATGGAGTGAACTTTAAGATCAGATTCATCACATATACCATGATAGACATAAGAGCCTGTGCGATGATCGCCGGAAGACCGATCGCATAGATTTCTTTTATAATTCCGGTATCCGGTTTCATGTACTTCATCCCATGCTCAAATTCCTTATTTAATTTTACATGGAAAATCCATAATAATACTGCCGATGCAACCTGACCGATGACCGTTGCATACGCTGCACCTTCCACTCCCATTTCCGGAACCGGACCGATACCATAGATCATAATCGGATCAAGGATAATATTTACTACTGCTCCCACGACCTGACCGATGGTAGAATAAAGCGAACGCCCTGTTGCCTGTAATAGCTTTTCAAATAAAGAAAAGAAAATAATTCCAAAAGAAATCACACAGCATATTCTAAGATAGTTTGTTCCCATTGCAATAACTTCCGGATCAACGGTCTGCGACGCAACATATGCCTTTACTCCAAAAATTCCAAACACCAGACATACGACATAAATAATTACTCCAAGGAATAAACTGTTTCCTGCAACCTTTGCTGCTTTTTTGTTGTTTCCCTGTCCTAAGGTCCTTGCTAAAAGTGCATTTGTTCCCACACCTGTTCCAATCCCTACTGCTACCATAAGCATTTGAACCGGAAATACCAGTGTCAGTGCATTCAGTGCTGCTTCACTTCCCACCTTCATGTTTCCCACAAAGGCACTGTCCACAATATTGTACACTGCCTGCAATGCCATCGATAAGATCATCGGGATTCCCATCTGTACCATGAGCTTATTTACCGGCATTTCCTTCATTTTGTTACTTTCTGCCATTTGAACTTACTCCTCCTTTTTCTACATAAAAAATGTGTGTACTTATCTCATAAGCTGGACTTACGCTGATAAGCTACACACTTTTTTAACGGCATGATAAAATTTTTAAACAGAAAAACGAGCAGCAAAAACTGGATTTACGCTAGTCTGCTACTCGTTCATGCATTATTATATTTCTTATTTTCCAAAAAGTCAAACAAAAATCTTCTTGCATTTTTTCTGATCCATGTCATAATCACGATGATCAGTGCCGCTATGCACCCCTTGCTTTTGTTGCATGTTACCGCATCAATTGCACCATGCCTGAATATGCATAGATTGATATGAGTGCATCTGTTGAAAATTTTTTGTTTAGAAGCCGATGCTCTTGAGCTTGGCGCCGTCTGGCTTGGAATTGCTCCACTAAACAAGCGGATGGAAGCCGTCCGAAATGTATTGGATATCCCAGAGGATTTAGACGCTTTTGCCATTATTCCGTGCGGTTATCCGGAATCCATCCACCCTCAGCAGGATCGGTTCGTTTATATGTTTTAAAATCCAAATGTTCATAAAATCCAACTGCCTGCGGATTCTGCTCGTTGACTGTAACTTCCCTGATTCCATAATTTTGGATACCATATTTCTTCCCCAATATTCAAAAGAGGCGCCACCAAGGGCGTCCTCTCTTCTACTTCATATATTTTCATATTGTTTTCCTTCCGTTCTCTCTTCCCTTCCAAAACACCAGCAGATACAATCCTATAAATACCAGTCCCATTCCCACGGTAGTAAGTGCCTGCGCCTGCAAAGATTCATCCATCCATGACAGCCAGTTTGTTTCGGTGCGGATCACGGAAATCGTGTTTGCTGCCATATGAGCCAGAATGGCTCCATAGAGATGCTTTGTCCGTTCCACGCATAGGGCTAAAAAGACACCCAAAAATCCGGCATAGACAAACTGCACGATATTCATATGCATCATGCCAAAAATAATTGCGGATATCACAACTGCCCAGGTCATTCCAAGCCATTCCCGTAATCTTTTATAGACCAGTCCGCGGAATACATACTCTTCTAAAATCGGGACAAAAATGCAAGGCCCTAAGATTTCAAAGATGACTGCTCCGCCAAAGAACTTCCTTGTTACACTCTGATATGTTGCAGAGACCTTCATTAACGGAGTCCATGAGATCAGATTATTCAAAACAACTGCTGCACAGGCTGCCATTACAAGAATGCCAAGCAGTGGAACGATTTCTGATCCCATATCGAGAAATAAATCCTTCGCTTTTGCCTTTTGTACGCCACGCCTCAACTGGTCATTCCGATACATGACATAGACGACCGGCAGCACAAACAACGTTGTCAATACTTTGATAAATCCGTAACTTTCATCTGTCAACGGAACAATGAGGCATACAACAAATGTTGCAACATTCATCAATACATAATAGATTCCAACCGGATAAACGATATCCCACGCCCTGTACCATTTAATATCTTTCAATGACCACTCTCTCCACTTCTTCTAAATCCCTGCAAACACTCACTGCACCTGCACGTTCTAAATCTTCTGCTTTTCCAAAGCCGTAGCTGACCCCGATACAATCCATGCCGACCTTATTTGCACCTTCTACGTCATAAATTGTATCACCGATTAAGACATAATCCTTTGGATCATTACTTCCGATCCGCTGAAACACTTCTTTCAGCACCTGTTCCTTCGTAGAAATCCTGCCGTCTAACGTTGCACCGACCACCTCGTCAAAGCAGGACAACAACCCGTGTTTTTCTAAAATCCGCTCACAGGCGGTCTCCGGTTTTGAAGATGCTAATACCAAAGGATATCCACATTCTTTTAAATGAAGCAGGGTCTGCTCCACACCCGGATAGAGTTCATTTTCAAAAATCCCCGTCACATCAAATCGTTCTCTGTACTTCCGGATCAGATCGATCGTCTCTTCATCACTAAAGTCATAGTTCTTCTGAAAGGTCTGCTTGAGCGGTGGCCCGATATATTCCTCTAGATCCTTTAAATTTTCCACGTCAATCCCTTTAGATCTCAAGGCATACTGTACACATCTTGTAATCCCTAAAAAGGAATTAATGATCGTACCATCCAGATCAAACAAAATGGTTGTCATCAGGCTTCCTCCTTCACTGCTTCTAACATCTGTGTCACTGTTTTTTTCAAGATCGGATGTCTGAAATTCGGCGCGATTTCCGCCAGTGGTTTCAAGACAAAATAGCGGTTTTCCAAATCCACATGCGGTATGATCAGATCCTCTGTCTCGATCAGTTCCTTATCATAGAATAAAATATCCAGATCCAGTGTCCGCGGTCCCCAGTGGATCTTTCGTTCCCGTCCTGCCTCCTGTTCGATCCGGTGCAGCTCCTCTAAAAGCTCCTGTGGAGTCAGAAGCGTCTCTAATTCTAAGCATCCATTTAAAAAATCCTCCTGCTCCACACCACCGTAAGGTTTTGTGACAAGTAACTCCGACACCTGCCGCAAGCGGCATCCCCGGATATGTTCCAATGCATCTAACGCTGTTTTAATATAGGCTTCCCGATCTCCCATGTTAGAGCCAAAGGACAGATAGACCTCATGCCAGCCCCTCTCAATCTCCACCGATACCGATTCTAATGGTAGTCCGATCGGTGCCCATGGCTTTTTGATCTCCAATAAGACCTTTTTCAGATTCGGGATTGTTAAAAGCATTGCCTGTGCTAACTGCTCGGCTGCTGACTCGATCAGCTGATAGGTATTTTTTTTCATAAAATCCGTAATAAAATGACTGACCTCTCCATAATGTATCGACTTTGTCAGATCATCTGTCATCCCGGCAGCCTTCGTATCCGTATAGAGCACTGCACTGACTAAAAATTTCTGTCCTAATTTTGTCTCCTCTAAAAACACACCATGGTTCGCAAATATTTCGAGATTTTGAATCTTAATCTTATCCATTTCTTTTTATAAATCTTTCCTTCCAAGAACTGCTTCTGTCATCATAATGGCACGTTTATTTTCCTTTACATCATGCACACGCACAAATGCCACTCCCTGCATGACACCCATAACCGTTGTCGCCAGCGTGCCTTCCATTCTCTGGTCACTTGGCAGATCCAGACTGAGACCGATCACCGATTTTCTGCTCGTTCCAAGCAGCACCGGATAACCTAACTCCTCTAAATCCTTCAGGCATCGGATCGCCTCTAAATTATTGTCATAGGTCTTACCAAAGCCCACACCAGGATCTAAAATAATACGCTTATTTTTTACACCGGCTTCTTTGGCGATCTTCACACTCTCTTTGATATCCTTGATCATTTCTTTCATAAAATGTTTGTAGGAAGCCTCGTCCCGATTGTGCATCAGACAGCATGCCACTTTCGTATCTGCGACCAGCTTTGCCATATCCTTATCGTACTTCATACCCCAGATATCATTGACTAAATCCGTTCCGGCTTTGATATTTGCCTTTGCCACTTTACTCTTATAAGTATCAATGGAGATTGGAATATCAAAACGCTCTTTTAATGCCTCCACAACCGGAACGGTGCGCTCGATCTCCTCTTCATCGGAAATCATCGTATATCCCGGTCTGGTGGATTCTCCACCGACATCAATGATATCGGCTCCGTCGTCAATCATTTCCTGCGCATGAAAGAGTGCCCGGTCTAGCTGATCATACTTTCCCCCATCAGAAAAAGAATCCGGTGTCACATTTAAAATTCCCATCACATAAGTATGATTCTTTACATCAAATTCCCTGTTTCCGATTTCGATCGTTTCAATCTTTTTTTTCATCTTATCCTCCAATTACCGCTCTATGCGGTGCTCCTTCTCCTCAACACTCCACTTACAGCTCTCATATGCATCACAGAACCGGCAGTTTCTTGATCCCCTGTCCGCCTTTGCCAAAATCCTGTGAAACATCGGTGCTTCGTTTCCCTCAATATTTTCCTTATTGCGATGCTCTGCAATGGCATCTAAGATCACCGCCTGTCGTTCCCATGGATAATCTATTTTCTGTAAAAAATATCTCGCACGTTCTCTGCCTGCAATGTGATGTCCGATGCCGCTTTCATACTCATCAACTCTTCCAAGATCATGCAGCAGCGCCGCTATGTAAATATCTTCTTTTTCTAAACCAAGCTGTGTTTCTAAATTCTCTATATAGGCAATCCGCGCCACATCCAAAAGATGCCCGATCCCATGATGACAGTATATCCGATCTTTTTCTAATTCTTTTAAACGCTCTAACAACTGTCTGTATTCCCTGTCTCCTGACAGCTTTTCTACATACTCCATCCTTAACGCACCATCTGAAAAAAGCGGTTTTGTAACTCTGTATCTTTTTCAAAAATGCCACGCGTTACATAGGTAACGGTCCTGCTTCCCGGTTTTTTAATACCACGCATCGTCATACACATATGCTCTGCTTCGATCATGACCATTGCCCCCTGTGGTTTTAAATGCTCCATCAGCGCATCCGCGATCTGTGCGGTAAGCTGTTCCTGCATCTGTGGTCTTTTCGCATAGACTTCTACGGTTCTTGCTAACTTGCTTAAACCGACCACTTTTCCATCCGGAATATAGGCAACATGTGCCTTTCCATAAAACGGAAGCAGATGATGTTCACAGGTAGAGTAAAAGACAATGTCTTTCTCCACAACCATCTCATTATTTTTTACATGAAAGGTTTTTGACAGATGTTCCTTTGCATCCTTGCCCATACCGCCAAAAATCTCCTGATACATACGGGCAATACGATCCGGTGTTTCTAACAGCCCCTCTCTTGTACAGTCCTCGCCGATACCTTCTAAAATCAGGCGGACACCCTCTTGTATTTTCTTTTCGTCCATGACTTCACCTGTGCTTTCCAATTTATCTTAACCCTGTCCTAAGGCTTTTTTTACTTCTTTTAAATAGGATAAAGAGCCGACTGCAAGTATGACATCGGACTCTTTTGCTGTTTCCTTTGCCATCTTCACTGCTTTACCAATATCCGGCACATACCAAATATTGTCTGCATACTTTTGGGCTTCTTTTGCCAAACTCTCACCGTCTAAAGCCCTTGGGCTATCGGGTGTGACCGTAAATACGGCTTTTGCCCCCGGCAATAAAAGACGCAGCATTTTTTCATGCTCCTTATCTGCAAGTACCCCTATTATATATATAATTTCCCTGTTTGTAAAATCCTTTTCGATCGTCTGTTTTAAACGTTTCGCGGCAATCGGATTGTGCGCTCCGTCTATGATAAATAACGGCTCTGTCTGCAAAACTTCATATCTGCCATGCCAGATCGTCTTTGCAATCCCACTTTGCACCGCTTCTTTCGTTATGGAATAATCGGATTCTTCTAACAGTTTTAAGACTGCTAATGCCAGTGACAGATTCTCTCTTTGCCATACACCGCCAAGTGCGGTATGTACTGATCCATAGTGTACATCCTGCAGCGTTGTTCCCTGCACCGGATATTGTATACATTGTTTCTGTATCGGTCTGTCCTGTATGCATCGCCCCTGTCTCTGTCCCTGCTCTGTCATAACGTTCTCTTCTAGAGAAGCAGGCACTTCTACCAGAACACACCGTGAACCACAGTCCTCTGCCTTATTTTTTATGACTTCGCACACACTGTCACCCTGTTTCAATGCAACTACCGGACATCCTTTTTTGATGATCCCGGCTTTTACTTTTGCGATCTCTTCTATGGTATTTCCTAAATACTGCATATGATCCATGCCAATCGAAGTCAGCACACTGCATACCGGATGTGTGATCAGATTGGTCGCATCTGTCTCTCCGCCCATACCGGTCTCTAATAAGACGAGGTCGCATTTTTTTTCATAAAACCATAAAAATGCTGCCGCTGTCTCTACCTCAAAGACGGTCGGATGCGGACATCCCCGCTTTTTCAGCACTTCACAGGCGGTTTGAACTCTTTCAAAAACCGCGGCGTATTCCTCTTTAGAGATCATCGTTTCTCCTATGCGAAAGACTTCTCTTCTTTCAAATACTGCCGGAGAATTATAACGTCCAACCTGATATCCGGCCTCTGTCAGTGCCGCGGATAAAAAGGCACAGACTGAACCCTTTCCATTCGTACCCGCTACATGGATGATGTGCAGCTGCTCCTGTACATTTCCAAGTTCCTGCATCAGATTTCGGATACTCTCTAGTCCTAAAATACTTCCATATTTTTTTGTACTGTCTGCAAATTCTACTGCTTCGTCATAGGTCATTTCTTTACGCCTCTGGTATCTCTCTTTCCGATATGAAGTCTGTGCAGTGCCACTTCTTTTTCCTTCACGGTGACCACCGACTCCTCATCCGGTGGCAGAACGTAAATCTCCTGCATCTGTTCATGGGCGGCTAACCTCATGCCCCGCACACCGACGGCTCCTTTTTTCTTCTGTGGTATCTCCTCTGCCTCAAGCCTTAAAAAATATTCCTTATCAGAACGAAGAACCAAGGTCTCATCTCCCTCTAAGACACGCACCGTTAACAATATATCTTCATCCGATAATTTGGTTGCCGCTATGGTTCGTTTGGCAACATCAAATTCACTGCCATCCACCACCTTGCACATTCCATTTTTCGTTCCAAAGAATACCTTATGTTCTGCAAGTTTCTGTAAGTTCATCAGATAGACAATGTTTTCCTGACTACTGTCATAGTTACTGATATTATCAAGTGGCTGTCCCTTGTCCCGGAATTTTCCGAACGGCAGGTCTAAGACCTTGATACTGTGCATTTTTCCGGTATCGGTAAAGAGGCATAATTTATCCGTGTTCCTACAAAGAACTACGCATTTATTTTCACTGTCTGCCGCCTCTTTATTTCGCTCATAGGTCGGTACATCCACTGTTCGTCCATAACCGAAACGATCCATCAAAAAGACAACATCCATTTCTTCGATTTTCTTTTCCTCGACCACTGCTGCCTCGACATTGTCAATCACAGTCTTGCGCTCTTTTGCATATTCCTTTTTAAACGCATCCAACTCCTTGATAATTACCTTTGCCATTGCCGTACGGCTTCCTAAGATATTCTCATAAGTCGCAATATTTTTTAACGTCTTATCATGCTCTTTTAACAGTGCTTCGATTTCTAATCCGATGAGCTTATAAAGACGCATCTCTAAGATTGCCGTTGCCTGTTTTTCGGTAAACTGAAGCTGCGCTGCTAACTGCTTTGACTCCTCGGATTTGAACTTAATCGCATCGGTCTTGCCATGAACTAAGCAGGCTTTTGCATCTTTGATATTCTTAGAACCACGCAGAATCTCAATGATTAAGTCAATCACATCACAGGCTTTGATTAAGCCCTCCTGCACTTCTTTTTTCTCAAGCTCTTTTTCTAACAGTGTTTTGTACTTTCTTGTTGCGATCTCATACTGGAAATTCACATGATGGCGAATCATCGGGACAATTCCCATGGTTTCCGGTCTTCCGTCTGCAACGGCAAGCATGTTAACGCTGAAAGTATCCTCTAATTTTGTCTTTTTATAAAGAAGGTTACAGATATTCTCAGCATCGGCACCGCGTTTTAATTCGATGACAATACGGATGCCCTCTTTGGAGGACTGATTCGAGATGTCTACGATATCATTTGTCTTTTTGGTCTCTACTAAAGAATAGACATCATTTAAAAATTTTCCGATGTTTGCTCCGATCATGGTGTAAGGGATCTCTGTGATGACAATCCGTTCTTTGCCACCCTTCATTTTTTCAATCTCAACTTTTCCACGGACCTTGATCTTACCGCTTCCGGTAGAATAGATAGAAAGCAGGTCATCCTTATTCGTTACGATCCCTCCGGTTGGAAAATCCGGTCCTTTGATATATTCCATCATCTGCTCGGTATTGATGTCAGGATTTTTCATATATGCCTTTACACCGTCAATGACTTCGCCAAAATTATGCGGCGGGATACTCGTTGCCATTCCGACTGCGATTCCCTCTGCACCATTGATCAGGATATTAGGCACCTTGACCGGAAGCACCTCCGGCTCTTTTTCCGTCTCATCAAAGTTTGGGACAAAGTCTACCACATCTTTGTCTAAGTCGGCTAAATAGGCTTCCTGTGTGATCTTTTGCAGTCTTGCTTCGGTATAACGCATGGCTGCCGCTCCATCCCCTTCGATCGAGCCAAAATTACCATGACCATCTACTAACGGAAGCCCCTTTTTAAAATCCTGTGCCATCACCACTAAGGATTCATAAATGGAACTGTCACCATGCGGATGATATTTACCCATCGTATCTCCGACAATTCTCGCACATTTTCGATACGGTCTGTCGTAGCGGATCCCCAGTTCATGCATATCATATAAGGTACGTCTTTGTACCGGTTTAAGTCCGTCTCTTACATCCGGAAGGGCTCTTGCAATAATAACGCTCATCGCATAATCAATATAGGCTTTCTGCATGACCTCCGAATATTCTGTTCTGATTAGATTCTCTGCTCTTGCTTCCATGCTTTTCCTCCTATACATCCAGTTCCGCGTCATTTGCATGCTCATAGATAAAAGCACGTCTTGGCGGAACATCCGAGCCCATTAACATCTCGGTTACATCCGATGCCATCTTTCCATCTTCAATGACCACCTGTTTTAACATCCTGGTCTTTGGGTCTAACGTAGTCTCCCAAAGCTGTTCGGCATCCATCTCTCCTAAACCTTTGTATCTTTGCAGGGTAAAATTGCCTTTTTGTCTCTTACGATACTTCGCTAATGCAGCATCATCATAGAGATATTCTTCCTGCCCTTTCGATGGAATAGCTTTATAGAGAGGCGGCATCGCGATATAAACATGTCCCTCTGAGATCAGTTCCGGCATAAAACGATAAAACAGTGTTAACAGCAAGGTGGAGATATGCGCTCCATCCACATCGGCATCTGCCATAATGATGATCTTGTCATAACGCAGCTTAGAAATATCAAAATCGTTTCCGAAACCTTCCGAAAATCCACAACCGAAAGCATTGATCATCGTCTTGATCTCTGCATTGGCAAGTACTTTGTCGATCGTTGCCTTTTCCACATTTAAGATTTTTCCACGGATTGGAAGAATTGCCTGAAAATTACGGTTTCTGGCTGTCTTTGCCGAACCGCCCGCGGAATCTCCCTCGACAATAAAGATTTCACACTGGGAGGCATCCCTGCTTTCACAGTTCGCTAACTTTCCATTAGAATCAAAGGAAAACTTCTGCTTTGTCAAAAGATTTGTCTTGGCTTTTTCCTCTGTCTTACGGATCTTTGCCGCACGTTCCGCACAGGAAATGACCGCCTTTAAATCCTCTAAATTTTTATCAAAATAAAGCTGTATCTCGTCTCCCGTAATCTTTGCGGTTGCCCTGGAGGCATCCTGATTGTCTAACTTGGTCTTGGTCTGACCTTCAAAACGAGGGTCCGGATGCTTGATGGATACAACGGCTGTCATACCGTTTCGGACATCTGCTCCCGTAAAGTTCGCATCCTTTTCTTTTAAGATACCAAGTTCTCTCGCATACTGGTTGATGACACTTGTAAAAACGGTTTTAAAGCCTGTAATATGTGTTCCGCCCTCTGCATTATAGATATTGTTACAGAATCCGAAAATGTTTTCATGGAATTCCGTTGTATACTGAAATGCAGCCTCCACGGTAATGCCTTCATTTTCGCCTTTAAAATAGACCACCTCGTGAAGTGTTTCACATTTTTTATTCAGATCTCTGACAAACCCGATGATCCCATCCTCCTCATGGAATACGATCTTTTCCGGTTCTTCTAACCGCTTGTCCTCATAGATAATGGTCAGTGCCGGATTCAGATATGCTGTCTCATGTAATCTGCTTTTGACCTCATCCTCTTTAAACCTCGTCTTTTCAAAAATCTCCGCATCCGGAAGAAAATTAATCTTCGTTCCGGTCGCTTTTGTCTTTCCGATCACCGGAAGAAGGCCGTTCTCTAACTCTAACACAGGGATTCCACGCTCGTAACGGTCATGGTGGATCGCACCCTCCCTGCTGATCTGTACATCCATATATTCAGAAAGAGCATTGACTACCGAAGAACCGACTCCATGCAGACCACCACTTGTCTTGTATGCGGAATCGTCGAATTTTCCTCCCGCATGCAGTGTGGTAAATACCAGACGTGCTGCCGGAATTCCTTTTTCATGCATTCCAACCGGCACTCCCCGTCCGTTATCTTCTACGGTACAGGAACCATCTGCCTCTAAGGTGACATGAATCGTGTCACAGTTGCCTGCTAAATGCTCATCTACCGCATTGTCTACAATTTCATATATTAAATGATTTAAGCCTTTTCTTGTTACACTTCCGATATACATTCCGGGTCTTTTACGAACTGCCTCTAACCCTTCCAGAACTGCAATACTGCCGGCATCATATTTCTCTTTTCCTGCCATGTCTCTTTCCTTCCTTATCTCATTTCTGCCATACTTTTTCTAGTATAGCACAGCCTTACTTTTTTTTTCAACACAGTTTCTCCGGCAGATACTTTTAGAAATCCTCCAAAAGCACCTGCCGGAGCTGTTTACAATCCCTGTAAAGACCGGTGTTTCAGATCTGTCCGGATCATCAATGCCAGCCGCAGCTTCATGGCATCCTCAAATCTCCTTACATCCAGTCCTGTCATTTTCTGTACCCGTTCTAAACGGTATACTAACGTATTCCGATGGATATACATCTGTCTTGCCGTCTCTGAAATATTCAGGTTATTCTCTAAGAAACGTTCGATCGTACCCAGATCCTCCTCCTCAAGTTCCCCTTCTTTACCGGAGAACACCTCTTCTAAAAACCGTTCTCCCGACTCTCTTGGCAGCTCATAGACCAGCCTGCCCACACCAAGCCGTTCATATGCCATCACACTGTGCCGCATTTCAAAGATGCTGCCAATCTCTAATGCCTGTAATGCCTGCTCATAGGATTTTGAAATCCCGATCAATTCTTCCGCTAGTCTGCCGTATCCAATGTGTAACTGCTGCATGGCCTCTGCCTGTACATTGTCTAAGATCCGGTATGCGATGCTCTCTATTTCAGACGGTTCTTTCCTATCCTTCACATCTTTTACTAGCACGATCGTCTCTTCATCGATCGGTAATAAAAAATCATGTCTTCTGTCACAAAAAAGATTTTTTAAGGTCTCCATACAGGCGGTCTCTGTCTTTCCCACCGTCCGAAGGACATAGACCATCCATGCAGAAGATGCAATGTGCAGTCTTTGCATCGTATTTAAAACCTCTGTCGGTTCCAACTTTCCATGCAATACCTCTAAAATGAACTGCTCCCGGCTCATCGGCTGTGTTTCTAATGAAAGCAGATTCCGTATCTGACAGACTGCTAACCTTCCGACCAGCACGGTTTCTGTGGCAATCTGCGGTAACACTAGAACATAAGCTGCTTCCGGTATCGTAATCTTAAAAAAATAAAACTCCTCCTGCTGCCACTCTGCCTGATCCAAAGACAAAAAGGCTTTTACATCTGTTTTTCGTATATTCATATCCGAAAATGGTGCCACGAGCAATTCTGCCGCATCTGAAAACAGTGCCGCATCCATTCCCGCTATTTCCCTGATCTCCGTTAACACTTCCTGCAGCTTTTTGTCTTTCAATTTCTTCGTTCCTTTCCTACTTTAAATATTTTAAGGCATCCTTATATGCAAATTCTTCTAAACACTGTCGGACCTTTTCGAGTTCTTCACTTTGCTTTTCATCTGCGCCCTGCTCCTGTAATTTCAGGATCAGTTCAGATGCCTCTTCCTCTTCATAGTCTTCGATCAGTTCTGTTAACCGCTGTTTCTGCTTCTCATATTCTTCTAACGGAATGCCCTGACCAATCGCCTTTTTTTCTGCATCCTGCTCTGTATAGGCAAGCAGCCAGCGGATAGCCTCTGTAATACGGTTGACCCGTTCTTCTAATAACGCATCTTTTTCCCGGATCACATCCAGTTCGCCTCTGACTCCTGCCATCTCTAATTCCTCTGCCATACTTCCTAGCTGCTCATCCCCTAACAGTCTGCCGTTGCTTTTTAGGGAATGTGCTTCTATGGTATAGCCTTTTAAGTCTCCTGCTTCTAAAGAATTCTTCCGCTTTTGCTCTTTTTCTTTTGCATGCTGTAAAAATGTCTTTGCAGCACTGATATACTGCTCCATATCCTGATTGAAATAGCATAAGCCTGCCGGTACATCAATCCCATAAAAAGACAGCTCTTTGCAGATTTTTTCATCATTCCACGGTTCCGGGCGTTTTGACTCTTCCATATCCCTTTTTTGTATCATGCGCTTTGGCAGATATTCAAAGATCATCTGCTCTAATTTTTCACTCTGCACCGGTTTTGCCAAATAGTCATCAAAGCCCTCTTCTATATATTGTTTCTGGGAGCCTGCCGTTGCATTTGCCGTCAGAACAATGATCGGTGCCATCGGATTCTGGTTTCCCGCAAGACGGCGGATCTGTTTCATGGTTTCAATACCATCCATTTTGGGCATCATGTGATCCATTAAGATCATATCATACCGCTCTTTTTGTACTGCTGCAATGGCTTCTAAGCCGCTCTGTACTAAATCCACCTGCATTTCTGTCTTTTTTAAAAGTCCCCTTAATACCGCTAAGTTCATCGGATTGTCATCCACGGCAAGGATCCGTACTCCCGGTGCAACGAAAGATACACGGTACTGCTGCTCTGCTTTTTTCCTCTTTCTTTGGAACTGTGCCGGTGCAGGGTCTAAAATCTCCTGTGGCAGTTCTAAGTAAAAAGTCGTTCCCTTTCCATATTTACTGCGAACGGAAATCTTTCCACCCATCAACTCTATCAACTGCTTTGTGATTGTCATACCAAGTCCGGTTCCTTCGACCGACTGGTTTCTCTTTTCATCGAGACGCTGGAAGGCATCAAAGATATGCTTTAGCTCCTCTTCCTTCATTCCGATCCCGGTATCCGTAACCCGGATCTTCAACAGCATGCTATCCGGCTCTGTCTGTTCCCACGACAGCCCAAATGTGATCGTTCCCTTATCGGTATACTTAATGGCATTATTTAGTACGTTGATCAGTATCTGCTTGATACGCAGTTCGTCTCCATAAAGTCTGCCCGGAATGTCCTGATCAAATTCCTGTCGGATCTCTAAGCCCTTTTCTTCTGCCTTTACACTGACTAAATTCATCAGATCATCTACTAAGGTCTCTAATTTATATTCATCCGAATGAATCTCGATCTTTCCGGATTCTATCTTAGAAATATCCAAAACATCATTGATCAGGGACATTAACGTCTCTCCGGCACGCTCTATGTTTTTTGCATATTCCACGATCTCTTCCTCACTGCTCTCACGCAGAATCATCTCATTCATTCCCAGTACGGCATTCATCGGTGTCCGTATCTCATGGGACATATTGGCTAAAAAGACACTCTTTACCTCGGCAAGATGCTCTGCTTCTTCTTTTTTCATCTCGACAAGGCGCAGCATATCGATCGAGGTCTGTCGGTTTTCCCGGATGATCCTCCGGTTCTTTTCCTCTGTTCCTAAGATGCAGGATAAGATAAAACTTCCTCCAAGTACACCGCCTGCTGCTACTACCGAGTACATCACACTGACATTATCTCCAAAGCCAACATTCCAGTAATACAGCACACTCACCAGATAAAGCACCATCATCTCCACCATTGCGAATTTACACAGCGAAAAATTCCTGTAAATAGTGATGGTCAGCATCAGGATCAGTAAAAATGTATGAAGGATCAGCGGCTGGTCGTAATAAAGAACAAGCTGTAAGGAAATCCCTCCTATCATAACGGTAAAAAGACGTCCATGCACTATATCCGGCTCACTTTTCCCGAAGGTGAGGATTCCTAAAATAAGAAGTCCTATGGCACATTCTGCGAGCATCGCCGAATGCAGCCATAAACACCTAAGCCCCGGCTTTACACTGAGACTGATAAAGATCAGGGTTCCTAACAGGACTGCATCCCAAAATATCAATATTTGTGCAAATCTACTTTTTTCTTCCATGTTATATTACTCCTGTCAATATCCTTTGGCTCTACAAACTGCATTCCTCCCCGGTTCACCCGAATCGTAAACTCTTCTGCGATCTCAAGCTCTCCATCTACATTAATACTCAAAGGCACGCCCTCTTTATTCCTGATCTTTGCCTCTGACACCATACGCCAACTAGATGAATTTTCTAACACTTCCTGCCTGTTCAGGATTGCTGCAAACAGCATTTTCATCTTATAAAAAAATCCTCTGCCCGGCACTAAGATCATCTTCATCTTTCCATCGGTCGGATCTGCCTCTCCGCCAAAATGGAAGTTACCACCCAAAAGATTTCCGTTGCCAAATGCCACTTCACAGTATCTGCCGCTGAATATTTCTCCATCTGCCTCAATCTCTAAATCCAGTGTCTTGGTACTTAAGATTGCCAGACCCGATGAGATGAAATAAGGAACTCTGCCCTTACAGAACGGCAATTTTTTTAAATGCAGGACTCCGCGTAAGATCAGACCGTCTAACCCCAGTGACACGGTATTGTGTGCTGGGCCTATCGAAGTCTGCAGATAGTCCAGCGGCTGCACTTTTCCTGCAATAAAATTCCGAAAGTCTTTGAATTTTTCCCGCTCTTCGCCATAGATATTCAAAAAGTCATTCGTCAGCCCGTAGGCAGCTTCTGCGATCTCCACCCTGCCTAAATCCTCTTCCGGCACTCCTTTTAAAATATTGCGGAAAGTTCCTGTTCCTCCACATGCATAAAACCGGATCTTCTCCTCCGGGAACAGGTTGCACATCTGCCTTGCCGTCTCACCTTCATGTCCGGGATATTCCGAATTGAATACCAGATATTCCATATCTTTTATTTTTTCAAGCTCTTCCCGGATCCCTATCGTCGTGGTCTCGTCCCCGGAAAAAGAATTAATAATAAAAATCTGTAACATATTCCACCATTTTTCTCCAATTTTCTCTTTTTATTGTAACAGACTCTGTTCCGGTTTAAAAGAAAAAAGATGCAGGAAATACTCTGTTCGTATTTCCTGCATCCTGTATACTCTCGTATTCTTGATCATTTCTTATTCCAATTATGTCTTATTTCTGATCATCTTTCATTTCTCACGATTTCTGACTTTTAATTTGTGATCGTCAGTTCACTCTCTTTATCAAAGACATGGATCTTTTCCGGGTCTAATGCCAGTCGGATATGATCCCCGATCTTTGCCGTTGTTCTTGCCTCCACACGGGCAGTCATGTTCACGCCTGCTACCGTATAATAGAGCAATACTTCAGAGCCTAACAGCTCATATCCGGTTACATCTGCTTCAATGACTGTGTCTCCATAAGTCTCGATCTGAATCTGTGAATCGTCGATATCATCCGGGCGGATTCCCATTACAACGGTTTTATCCGCATATCCTCCGTCGATCAGTTTTTTTGCTTTCTGTGGCGGCAGTACGATCGAAAAATCACCGAACTCTAAACGGACTTTCTCACCATGTACCTTACATACCGCATCAATAAAGTTCATCTGCGGAGAGCCGATAAATCCTGCCACAAAGAGGTTCTGTGGCTCGTTATAGAGCTTCTTTGGCGTATCTACCTGCTGGATCACACCATCTTTTAATACGACGATCCTTGTACCAAGTGTCATTGCCTCGGTCTGGTCATGTGTAACGTAGATGATCGTTGCTCCTAAACGCTGATGCAGGCTTGCAATCTCTGCACGCATCTGGACTCTTAATTTTGCATCCAGATTAGAAAGCGGCTCATCCATTAAAAAGACTTTTGGATTCCGCACGATCGCACGTCCCATTGCCACCCTCTGACGCTGACCACCGGAAAGAGCCTTTGGTCTTCTGTCTAAAAGCTGCTCTAAATCTAATATTTTTGCAGCTTCTAATACTTTCTGCTCAATCTCTTCTTTTGGCACCTTACGAAGCTTTAATCCAAATGCCATATTGTCAAATACCGTCATGTGCGGATACAACGCATAATTTTGAAATACCATCGCAATATCACGGTCTTTTGGTTCTACTTCATTCATGCGTTTTCCATCGATAAAAAGATCTCCGGTCGTGATCTCTTCTAATCCTGCGATCATACGAAGTGTTGTGGATTTTCCACATCCGGAAGGTCCTACAAATATGATAAACTCCTGATCCTCGATCTCTAAGTTAAAATCTTTCACTGCCTCAAATCCATTTGGATAACGTTTTCCGATCCCTTTTAATGATAAACTTGCCATAGCTTTCTTCTCCTTATCCATTCTGACGATTTTTCTACATCACGTTCTTTTGATGTCCTGCTTTTATGATATAAAAATCCCTGCATAATTACTATGCAGGGATTCCACAAAATTTATCCACGTTCCTGTACAGATTGACGAATCTATTGTTTTCCGGTTGAACCGAATCCACCACGATTCTCGTTGTCTAAGGATGCAGTTTCATCAAACTGAATGGTCGGCATATTTTCAAAAATACGGAACTGGCAGATACGGTCATTCTGTTTGATCACCGTGTCTCTGGTTGCATAAACCGGCATTCTCCACATATCCTCATCTCCACAGTAGGTACAGTCAATGATACCGCAGCTGTTCGTCTGAAGGATTCCATAATTCTTAAAAGTGGAACTGCGTGGTACGACGTGGGCTTCATAACCCTTTGGCAGCTCCATGGCTACTCCTAACGGGATCAGCTTGAACTCGCCTGCCTTTAATTCCACGGTTTCTGATGCACGAAGATCGATCCAGTCGGATTTTCCCTCAATATACTCTAATTTATCTATTTTATCTGTAAAATATTTAATTCTGATTTTTTGCATTGTTTCTGAATCTCCATCTTTTTCTTATTGGTAAACGGCTTTAAGCACAGTGTAAGACGACTTCTCCGCTCTTTTTTGTCGCTTTTACATCAATCACTCTCTGATTGGCACTTCCCTTCCAGTGAAGCTGCGGGTCTGCCTCTTCTTTTACAAATTCTCCATCTACTAACACATCGACATAGTCCATGACTTCTAAGCCGTCAATGCTCTCCCAGACAAATCCCGTATACATCCAGATCGTCTTTTCGGGAAATTTTTCATGTACTTCTTTTGCTAATTTTAAGACATCTTCACGGTTGCCCGCATAGAGTGGATCTCCACCGCTGAACGTAATTCCGGAAACATAATCTTTTTTCAGTTCCTCAAATAATTCTTCTTTTGCCTCTTCATCAAACACAAGTCCGCCGTTTGGGTCCCAGGTGATCGGATTGTGACATTCCTTACAACAGTGGTCACATCCTGATACCCACAGTACGACTCTTAAGCCGTCTCCATTCAACATATCGTCCTTTGTAATATTATGGTAACGCATTCTGCCTCCTACATGCTCTTTCTCTCTGATATTTCTGCCATTTTGGCATCGTTGAGTCTGGTATCTCCCTTTACTCTTGAATAGGAGAGATAGCCATTCATACGTTCAATCTTCGTCAGATTACGGCTGCCGCATTTTGGGCATACATCCATCTCTAACTCCTGATGTCCACAGTCATCACAGTACGCAAGTGACAGATTGACTCCTTCATAAAATCCCATCTCCATTGCACGGCGTACCAGTGTCTTGACCGCCTCTACATTGTAATTGATCGGATACTTCACATACTGGATCTTTCCACCATTGCTAAGCTCCCAGAAGCGGTATTCTAAATCCTGTTTCTGGATCGGTGTGATATCCTCGGTCACATGGCAGTGGAATCCGTTGCTGACATATTCCCTGTCAGAAACATTTTCAATGATCCCGTATTTTTTGCGAAACTGCTTTACCTGCAGTCCACACAGATTCTCTGCCGGTGTCGCATAGATCGCATAGAGGTTTCCATCCTCTTCCTTAAATTCATTGATCTTTTTATTGATATGCTCTAATACTTCGATCGCAAACTGTCCATCTTCTACTAAGGATTTTCCGTTATACAGCTCCTGCAGCTCATTAAATGCCGTAATTCCAAAAGATGCGGTTGCTGTCTTTAACAGCGGTTTGATCTTATCGTTATAATTCAGATTTCCATTATAAAATCCGCCTTCGCAGTAAGCTAAAGGATTCGTGGAAGCACGCATCTCGCCTAAATAAGCATAGGTACGGATGTGGATCTGACGGATCAGCTCTAAATAATAGTCTAATACCTCATAAAAATCTTTGCTCTCATGTCTGGCCTTTGCTAAGATCATCGGAAGGTGCAGGCTGACCACGCCAATATTGAACCGTCCCACAAAACGCGGTCTGTCATTTTCATCCTTTGGATACATACCGCCCTCCACATACCAAGGGGATAAGAACGCACGACAGCCCATCGGACTGATGATCTCCCCATATTGCTTGTACATAGAGGCAATATAACCTTTTCCGGTCAGGCTCAGCCAATCCGGATACATCGTATGTCTTGAGCACTCGATACCGGCTTCAAAGACATCCTCTAACTCGCCGCCCGGTCCGTGCAGGCTTTCATCATATAAAAATACCAGTTTTGGAAACAGTACCGGTTTTTTGCACTCTGCCTTGCCCTGACCTTTCTGGCGTACCGTTAACATGGCAATGGATGCCATTTTTTCAAAACGCTTCGTTCCTGTTCCAAAGGTCATCGTGATAAACGGATAATCTCCACGGCTCGAAGATACGGAATTGAATTTATATTCCCATCCCTGAACACCCTGCTCAAAATCTCTCTTAATATCCTTGATGGTCTCTTCCTCGGCACGCTCCTCACTCAATCCGAGTCCTAAATATTTTTCTTTATATTTTTTATAGGATTTCTGTGCATAAGGCTCTAAGATCTTTTCTACACTCGGCACGGTAAAACCACCATACTGCTGGCTTGCTGCACTTAACACGATATCTCCGATGACATCAAAGGCTACGTCTAGGGTCTTTGGCTCGTTATACCAGAGATTTCCCATCTCGAATCCGCCCCGTAAGACATTCTCCACATCGAAAAGGCAGCAGTTCATCGTATCTCTTCTTGCAGACATATCATGTACATAAATATAACCGTCACGGCATGCCTGGATCTCTTCGGTGGTCATAAAGAACTTTTTGTACAACTCTTTATTTAACTCGTTAAAGATCAGGCTTCGTTTGGTGGAGACCAAAGCACTGTCTGTATTGGAATTTTCTTTATCACCAATGTACATAATGGACTGGCTCTTTTTGTAGACCTCGTCTAACATCTGTACAAAATCCTGTTTGTAATTGCGGTAATCACGATAGCTCTTTGCCACGATCGGATTGACACGCTCTAAGGCTCCCTCCACGATGTTATGCATCGTAGCGATCGGTACCTCGGTGATCTGCATCTCTTTGACTTTTTCTTCGACAAACTGGCAGATGAAGTCTAACTCCTCCTGTGTAAACGTGATCAATGCACGGTATGCTGATTTGTTGACCGCCACAACCACTTTCTGTACGTTAAAATCTTCCTTTGTTCCGTCTTTTTTTACTACTTTGATCATTCCAACCATCCCTCCGGTGTTTCTTTATGTAGACTGAAGTTCTATATTATGTTACCCACATTTTGTATGTGTTATTATGATTTTTTTATTTTTGCACTATATATTGTGCGTCTTATTATCCTATCACTTCTACTATATGAAGTCAACCTCTAATCACTTTTTAGAAGTTTCTACTTTTTTTATTTTTCTTCATATTTTTTTTATAATCAAGTCAAATATTTGTCACAATTTCTATTTATTATAAAATTGTCATCATTAAAAGATAACAACGTAGTTTTTCATTTTCTCATTACCCTAAAGAGGGTGGCTCCGCAAGCCGGCGGAACCACCCTCTTCCCCTTTTATTTTCAGTTTTCTGATACGTCTTATTTCTTTTTAAACAGATTTAACTTATTCTCTGTTCCACTCAACAACCGTTTGATGTTCGCCCGGTGTCTCCAGATCGCCATCAGTGTAAAAATTCCACCTAAGACATAGATTTCCGGCAGATATGTATCTGCGACCGGAAGATGCCCGGTCTGGCCAAACAATAAAAGTTCGATAAAAAAGACACTGACTAACAGGATCGAACCCAAAGAGACATACTGCGTCAGCAGCACCACTACAATAAACAGTCCGATACATAACGGTGCCATCTGCCAATGGAACGCTAAGATTACCCCCGTAGTACAGGCAATTCCTTTTCCACCTTTAAACTTCATATAAAACGGATAGTTATGCCCTAAAACCGCACCTAAGCCGGCATACATCCCCAATAATTTGATTCCTTCCGGATATTGCTCATGAAAGATCAGCCAGGAGATAAAAATGGCAAGGATTGCTTTTCCACAATCCCCCGCAAATGTGATCGCTCCTGCTTTAAAACCAAGTGTACGCAGGGTATTGGTCGTTCCCGCATTTCCGCTTCCGTGTTCCCTGATATCAATATGTTGTGTTTTTCCATAGATATATCCCGTCTGAAACAGTCCTATGGCGTAGCCAATCAGAATACAGATGATCCTGCCCACTGTCATAGTCTAACCTTCCTTTCTCTCCCGGATGATGAATTTTAGGGATGTTCCCCTAAATCCAAACGCATCCCTGATACGGTTCTCAATATATCGTGTATAGGAGAAATGCATTAACTGTTTGTCATTGACAAAAATAACAAATGTCGGCGGTTTTACCGCTACCTGTGTAATATAGTAAAGACGCAGGCGTTTTCCCTTATCAGAAGGCGGCTGCTGCATAGCCACTGCCTCTGTCATGATCTCGTTGAGTACACCGGTTGCCACACGCATGGAGTTATTCTCAATGACAACATCGATCATTTCATAGATACGATGCAGTCTCTGACCGGTCTTTGCCGAAATAAAGATGATCTCTGCATAAGGCATAAAACTTAAAATCTGACGGATCCTGTCTGTATGCTCTTTGACCGTCTTATCATTCTTTTCAATGGCATCCCACTTATTGACCGCTATGATGATCCCTTTTCCTCTGTCATGTGCGATTCCTGCGATCTTCGCATCCTGCTCCGTCACACCCTCGGTTGCGTCAATGACGATCATTACGACATCTGCACGTTCTACGGCTGTCACCGCACGAATGATACTGTATCTTTCAATATCTTCTTTGATCTTATTTTTGCGGCGCAGTCCTGCCGTATCAATAAATACATATTCTTTTCCATTGTATTTAATGTCTGTATCGATCGCATCTCTTGTCGTACCCGCAATATCGGATACGATAACACGCTGCTCACCGAGCAGACGGTTGATCAGGGAGGATTTTCCTACATTCGGCTTTCCTACAATTGCGATCCTCGGTCTTTCGTCCTCTTCATCTGTTGCACTTCCCTGTGGGAACTGTGCAATGACCTCATCGAGTAAATCTCCGATCCCCAGTCTGGAGGCAGCGGATACCGGAACCGGGTCTCCGATCCCCAAATTATAAAATTCATAGACATCTGCCATATATTTGTTAAAATCATCTACTTTATTGACTGCTAAGATGACCGGTTTTTTCGAACGTCTGAGCATATCGGCAACCTTTGCATCGGAATCCTGCAGTCCCTGACGCACATCGGTAATAAAAATAATGACATCCGCTGTCTCGATCGCAATCTCTGCCTGCTCTCTCATCTGTGATAAAATAACATCTTTGCTGTCCGGTTCAATTCCTCCGGTATCGATTAAAGTAAACGCCTTATCGAGCCACTGCACTTCTGCATAAATCCTGTCTCTTGTAACTCCCGGTGTATCCTGTACAATGGAAATACGTTCACCTGCTAATACATTAAAAAGTGTCGATTTTCCTACATTCGGCCGTCCAACGATTGCTACTACCGGCTTACTCATATCTATTCTCCTCTTTTCCTGTAATCTTATTTATTCGCTTGATTTTACAATATCCAACGTTTCTTGTAAAGCATTTTATGCCACTTTGACATCTGTATCTTAGTTTACAATAAAATTCAGGGAATCACAACCCTTCGTTATGATTCCCTGAATCGTTCTTTTCTATCATTACTTTTGATTACTGTTCATTTAAAAGTGCGTTTTGCTCACTCTCTGTCCTAAGTTTATGATTTTCCGTCAACATTCCTGCTTCATCGATCACCTTTAACATATGTTTACAGTCTACGTTGAACTTTACATAGGCAGTATCACTTTTCCAGACACCAGCGGAATAGCCGTACTCATCTCCGTAAATATCCACCTGCTCAATTCCTTTTGGATTATAATACTCTATACTGAGTCCGGAAGAGTAGAATTTATCTTCCTGCTGTGTATACGGGATGTTTTTCAGATTTCCCTCTTTGATGTCCTGCTTTAATGCTTCATACATCTTTTCTAAGTATTCACTGCTCATATAGATTGTCTCGTAAGTATCGTTCACTTCACTGTAAAAATCAATAGAGATTCCAACCGGTTTGGCTGTCTTATAATTTCTTCCAAACAGTCCCGCCATATAGTTGTCATACCGGTTTTCCACATCTAAGATCTGATTTAATACGGAATCCTTCTTTTGGATCTCTTTTTTTGTCTCAGCAAGTTCATAACTGCGGTACAGATAAGTGCCATCTTTATAGGCATACTTAAATTCCACTCTCGGACTTTCCTCCTCGTCTTTCTTACTTTGTGAAGCTTTTAATAATCCGTCTTTTGCGTCTATGATATTCTTATGTAGTGCGATCAGTTCTTTCATCTTTTCCGGCTCATCTGCCATAATACTCTCATCTGCACACATATAGACAGCCTTCAGTTCACTGACATCCGGTATCTTTTTTTCAATCCCGACTGCATCCATACTGATGCCTGCTACTAACAGTAAGGACACTGCAACAACTCCGACACACTCTGTGATCCTTCGCTTTTCAAATACCTTAAAGCTCTTTGCTAAAAACATCTGTGCAATGAAAAATGCAACTGCTCCGCTGATAACAGCTCCCAGTAATGCAAGGATCATCATCTGTGTCCGTGATGCCTTACTGTTCACTCTTGCAACTAATGCTGCTGCTAAGATTGCCACACAGATTGCACTTCCCCATCGGAATACCGGTTTGAGCCAGCCTACTGCAATACAGTCCCCTACGGTTTCTAAACGTTTTTTCCTGTATATCAGATAACCTACAAAAAATAACAGGACACCGACTAACGCATAAATAGCGACTGCTTTTCCACCAACCACTTCGATCAACGAACCGGCTGCCTCTTCACCGGAAACCGTATGAATAGACACATTCGTTTCTAAATAGTACAGCGGAGAGAGAAAATTCCCTTTGCTGAATCGGAAATGGTGATCCATTCCGTAGACCATTTCTGTCTGTAATATCTGAAAGATAAACCGGATGCCTACATATAAAAAGTTGGCTATGACATAGAAGATCGGAACTGCTAAAAGCTGTCCTGTCAACATTCCGATCACGATGGCTCCCGCATAGGCAAACAGGCTCATTCCCATGGTCATCAACAGCCAGTACAGCAGATATTCCAACCGGGAAATATCTCTTGCAAAACATACAAATGCGGTAATGACAAAGGTTAAAATCTGCGGCACGATCAGAAACAGGAAACCGGAAACAACATTTGTCACATAGAGTTCTTTTCTACTGACAGGCAGTGCATGGATCATGTTTGCACTCCGATTCTGATACAGATAGAAAAAAACGGTCATGGCACAAACGGTCGCTGCAATAAATACAAACATCGGCGTTAATGCTCCGTCTAAACAGGTCGCATAGCGTGCCAGATTCTCCTCCATGATCTGTTTTGCCACCTTAGTACCTGTTCCCGGATTTTCCGTGGATAACAGCAGTGTCAATGGCAGTGCATAGAGCAAAAACACCAGATAGATCCCCCAGATTGGCCAAAAATGTGTGATATTTTTCTTAAAGATTGTCTTATTAAAACAGGATGTCCCTGACTGCATAATCAGCACCTCCTAACTCGTAAATAAATATTTCTTCTAAACTTAACGGCAATACATCCATCAACATCGGATTTAAAGCCGTAAACTGCTCTTTGATCTGTTTGGGTTCTCCTCTTACGATCATCGTATGGACTCTTCCCGTCGTTGACATATGCAGCACTTCTAAATCCTTCGGAAGTTTTGGCATTTCTGCCTGGAATGCCGCCTGGATCTTACAAATACTGCTTTGCAGTTCACTTAACGAACGTTCAATAATAATCTTTCCATGGTTCATGATCCCCACATGGTCACATACATCCTCTAATTCCCTCAGATTATGGGAAGAGACTAGCACGGTCGTTCCATGCTCTGTCACATCCTGCAGGATCAGGCTCCATATCTGTCTTCGCATCACCGGATCTAAACCATCCACCGGTTCATCTAAGATCAGAATCTGTGGTCTTGCACTGATTGCTAACCAGAATGCCACCTGCTTTTGCATTCCTTTGGAAAGTCTGCGGATCGTCTGCTTTGTATCTATGGAAGGAAAGGCTTCCCTTATTTTTTCAAACAGTCCTGCATCAAAATTCGGATAGATGCCTTCATAGAACTTTTTCATTTCCATGGTATCTGCCTGTGCAAAATAAAATAAGTCATCCGGAATATAGGCAATCTTCTCTTTTACTGCCGGATTTTCAAAAACCGGTTCTCCATCAATTAAGACACTTCCCTCATCCTGCTTATAGATTCCTGTCAGATGGCGGATGAGTGTCGATTTTCCTGCTCCATTCGGTCCTACCAGTCCGTAGATCGCACCTTTTTTTACATGGAAATCGGCTCCATCCAATGCCCGGAATCCATCAAAGGTTTTTACCAGATTTTCTACCTGTATCACTGCTCTTTCCTCCTCTTTTCTAATCTTTCAATCCTGCTTTTTAATTCCTCTGCCGTTACAGAAAAATAAAGCAGTTCTTCTGCTATCTCTTCAAACTGCAAGAACAGTTCTTCCATCCCCGTCGCATCTAACCGGATATCCTTAGCCGCAAAGGTTCCTTTTCCGGAGACGGAATACAGGTATCCCTCTGCCTCTAACTCCCGGTATGCCCGTTGTATCGTATTCGGGTTAATGGCAAGTGTTCCCGCTAACTCCCGGACAGACGGCAGCTTTTCATCTGCAGCGATCGCGCCTGTGATCATCAGCTTCTTCAATCCTGACTTTATCTGTATATAAATCGGCTTGGTATCCCGATAATTCAATATCAGCAATTTTACAACTCCTTCCTTGCGTATTAAGTGTACTACTACATTTCATACGCTTAAAATAACACAACTCCCCTTCCTATACAAGGAAGGGGAGTTTAGGAAATACTTAAGATTTTCTTAACCCTGTTCTTTTATCATCAAAAATGCTCCAAGATTTCCGCGTTTTCCATGGCTTGCCCGATGCGAAAAAAGCAGCTTCGGATTGCAGCAGGTACAAAGGTTTGTGGTTACGATCTGCTCCTTTGGCACACCGGCTTCCATGAATACGATCTCATTTGCCCGCCATAGGTCTAACAGATATTTTCCGCTGCCTTTACTCTTTAAAATTTCTTTTTCATTATCCGGAAATTCTTTTGCAAATGCCTCTGCCACATCCTCACTGACCTCATAACAATCCTGACAAATGGACGGTCCGATCGCACAGATCAGATGTTTTGGATCTGTTCCATAGTGCTTTTGCATCGCCCGGATGGTTGCCACACCCATTCTTCCTACCGTACCACGCCAGCCGGAATGGGAAAGCCCGATCGCATGATGCTCTGTATCTACAAAATAAAGCGGCACACAGTCTGCATAAAATGTGGACAGTACCAGCCCCGGCTCATTTGTGATCAGCCCATCCACATCGGTATACCCGCGTTCTCTGACGACTCCTGCCCCTGCGTCTTCTTTGGTAACGACTCTGACATTGGTGGTATGTGTCTGGTCACTGCACACAAAATGCGATACCTCTGTTCCCATACGCTTAGCAACACGTCGATAGTTCTCTCGCACCGCCGCTTCCTCGTCTCCTCTGGTAAAGCTGAGGTTCAGTTCTGCAAAAATCCCCTTGCTTGCCCCGCCTTCTCTGGTAGTAAAGCAATGACGTATCCAAGGAATCTCTTCTAACTTTTTATATTTTAAAAGCGGGGGCTGTTCCCCGCCATCGATCACAAATACCGGCTCTTCATTTTTCTTCTTAAAATCTTCGATCTTCATCTTTTACCTCTCTTTGATCTATTACCTTCTGTTCTACGGCAGATACTCAAAGGCATTCTTTACTACTTCTATCTGCTCACCCAACACTGCTGCCACATCAAATCTGCACGGAATATCCATACGCCCGCACTCCCGCATCAGATAATAGGACGCTGTCATGGAGATTTTTTTCTGCTTTTTTCGATCGACTGCCTCTTTGGGATCTCCCATCTTATCATCCCTGCGATATTTGACCTCCACAAAGACCAGTGTCTCTCCCTCTTTTGCAATCAGATCGATCTCTCCTATACGGCAACGGTAATTTTTTTCTAAGATTTCATATCCCTGCGTCTTTAAGTACTCTGCCACCAGATTCTCATAATATGCTCCTTCTTTCCGCCGATTCATACTCTCCCCCTATTTTCCAAGTTTATCCTTCAAACGATCCATCTTATCCACAAAGACCAGTATCTCCGCCACGACCTCATACAGCTCCGGAGGGATCATATCCCCGATCTCCAGTTTTGAAAGTGTTGCCGCTAATTTGCTGTCCTTGTAAAACGGCACATCCTCTTCTTTTGCTTTTTCTATGATCCGCTCGGCTATCAGTCCCTTACCGGTTGCTAAGATCTTTGGTGCCTCTTCGCCGGGTTCATAAGCGATCGCCACGGCTGTCTTGACTTTTTCTTTCTGCTTCTCCATATCTATGCCCTCACATCAAAGGAATACCGATAGACCTTTCCGGCACTCGGCATATCATGTTTTAAGAAATCTTCTACAAAATCCATATCCTTTTCTTCGCTCTTTACTTCGATCTGGCACTGATACCCCTTGTTCTCTAAACGTTCCGCCAGTTCTTCAGCATGTGCTAAGATCAGCTCATAAGAGGCATCGTCTGCCATATAAAAGTTCGTCTTGACCGCAGTCCCTTTCATCTTAACGGAAATATCCGTAGAACCAAGGTGATCCATATCTAAATGTAAAAAAGCACTCAGCTCGCCGTCCATGTCTCTTGGGTTCTTTTTATTCGTATAGACATAAAGCTCACTGTTGACATTCTGCCCGTTCATTTTTAACGGAAGCTGGACAAAATTATAGATCTGATTGATCTGGTTCATAAATTCGATATTGCCACGGACATCCGCCACTGCCTTTTGCAGACCTTCCGTTCCACTTCCCGCCTGTTTGATAAATTCGTCCATCCGGTTCATCTGCGTCTGCAGGCGATTATACAGTTTCTCTACGGTTTCTTTGGAACCTGTCTCCTGCGGCTCTAAGTACCACTGATTTTCTACTGCTTTTTTAAAAATGGTCTGATATTCTTTTCCTGAGAAAAGTTTGAATAGTGCCTCCTTTTGTGGAAATTCATTCTCTTTGAACAACTGATTCAAATTCTTCAAAAATTCCTCTGCACTCATTCCCGTATTCAAATTTCCATTTTTATCAAACAAGACCTGTTTTCCATCTGTTTCTAACGCTTTTAGCTGCTGTTCTAAGCTGGCAGCTCCTTCTTTTCCAAGAATCTCTCCCAGACTGCCCTGTGTTGCAGCCGGCATCTGTCTGCCTTCTGCCTGTTTTGCTGCATCTGCCTGCTGTGCTCCCTCTCTGGCTGCATCTGCCTGCTGTATGCCCTCTCCTGCTTCACTTGTCTGCTGCATTCCGTCTTCTGCCGTGCTTAATATCTGCTGCAATTCTTTTGCAATATCGGCTGCCTGTTGCTCCCCACTTTTTATGGTAACACTTCCATCTGCCGTTTTTGCAAGCAGCTCCTGTGCTTTTGCTCCTGCATCCTGACTCTGTTCGATCGTTTCTCCTCCAAACAGAATATCCATCAACTGCATATTTTTTGCTGCCATCTGCCCGGCAGTATCAGCTTCTCCTGCGATTGCCTTTGGAAGCTGCTCTAAGACATTTTCTAATTCTTTCATAATTGCCGCGGTATCTGCCTTATAATTAGAAAACTGCTGCACATTCGTCTCCGTTACCGGAATCCCTAACTTATTCATCTGTGCGATCACAGACGGCTCTGCCTTTGGAAACATCGCAAGCTGTCTCATCATCTGATTTAAACTGTTCTTATCGATCGGAAGCTGCTCCTCCATCATGGTGCGTACCATCTCAAGATTATCCGCCGTAACTCCCATTCCTGCCTGCATTAAAGCTTTTAGCAACGTTGGATTACTGCTGTCGCCGTTTAAATACGGTTTGATGGCTATCTGTGTCTGGGTATTGGATTTTACTTCAAAAAACATTGCCTGATTAAGCCTGAGCTGTATCTGTCCCTCTAATCTGGCAGAAATCTTCTCTCCGTTTGCAAGCGTTAAAAGTACCTGTCCGTCAGAAATATCCGTCACGGTTCCTTCAAATACGTTTCCTGTCTGTAAAGAGGACAGCGTACCTGTCAACTGCTGTGTTCCTGTCTTTACCGCCTGCTCCTGCGCCGTAACCGGCACGGTATTTTGTCCGTATTTTCCAAGTAAATCCGATATCTGCATACAGATGCCCCCTAGATAAAATTCTTTATAAATGTCATTCGGTGGATCGGTGATGCTCCATACTTTTTAATTGCCGCAATATGTTCTGCCGAACCATAGCCTTTGTTGGAGGCAAAACCATATTCCGGCATCAGTTCATCATATTCTGCCATCAGCCGGTCCCTCGTCACTTTTGCAATAATGCTTGCCGCTCCGATCGAAATACTCTTCGCATCTCCTTTGATGATCGGCACCTGTGGTATGGAAACCTCCGGTATCGTTACTGCATCGTTTAATAATATATCGGGTGCTACGCCTAAATTCCTTATAGCCTCCCGCATGGCTTCATAGGTCGCCTGTAAAATATTGATCTCATCGATCCGCTGTGGTCCGACCAGACCGACACCGACTGCTACTGCTTTTTCCATGATCTTATCATAGAGTGCCTCACGTTTTGCGGCAGACAACTTTTTAGAATCATTGATATACAAAATATCACAGTCCTTTGGCAGGATCACGGCTCCTGCTGCCACCGGACCTGCTAACGGTCCTCTTCCCGCTTCATCGATCCCACAGATATAAGTATATTCTGCATACTCGTATTCGTATTTTTTTAAGATCTCGATGCGTACCCGCTCTGCCTCTAATTTTTCGATTCGTTTTTTTGCCTGGGCAACGGCTGCCTGCACACCGCTTCTGGTATCTTCCTTATAGTTTTCAATAAAAACAGGCAGCATGGATTCCTCTGCTGCCTTTAATTCTGCTTTAATCTCACCGATTGTCTTCTGTTTCAAAACTGCCTCCTACTGGTGCCTGATAAATCCAAATTCATCAAACGGATAAATCTGAAGCCATGCTCTTCCAATAATGTCCTTCTTTTGGATAATACCAACACTTGGATCTCTGCTGTCCGAGCTGTTGTTCCGGTTATCTCCAAGCACAAAATACTCACCCTCGCCAAGTGTGATCTCATCTCTTGCAATCCCCGGATCCTGTATCACTTCTCTTCCATAGGATTCCTTCAATACTTTTTCATTGATATAGATATTTCCGGAATCATCAATCCGCACATGTTCGCCCGGCAGTCCGATGATCCTTTTGATATAATAGGTATCCTCCTCATATTTATATGGGAAAATGATAATATCATATCTTTCCGGGTCATGAAAACGGTATGATATCTTATCCACGATCAGATTATCCCCATCACTTAAAGTATTCTCCATAGAAGAACCGCTGACCTCTGTCCGCTGTCCCACATAATGTATGATCAAAAGCATTGCTGCGATTACAATGACAAAATAAAGGACAAAACTCAAAATCTCTTTTCCTATTCTTTTTCCTGTTCCTTCCGGTGTATTCTCTTCCGGCATATTTTCCTCTGACATATCCTATAACCTTTCCTGCGTCTGCTATTGCAAATCTATTTCTATTCTATGCTACTGTAACAGGAAATTCAAGGGTAATTTTCCCCAATTTTCCACTCCTGAATTCTTCTAACAACAGATTCGCTGCTTTGGTATAATCCAGTTCATTGCCCTTCTGGATACAATTTCTCTTTACGGCAATCTGTTCTATGATATTTGCCGGTGTCTGGTCTTCCTCCACCTCGTAACGTGCATGCAGCACTCCCGGATAATGCTCTATTAAAATAGCGATCAGTTCTAATGCCAACTCATCAATATTTAAGATCTCATCTTTGATCGCACCGATCAATGCCAGCCGCAGTCCCACCTGCTGGTCTTCAAATTTCGGCCAGAGGATTCCCGGTGTATCTAAGAGTTCCACACTCTTATTCAGACGGATCCACTGTTTTCCTTTTGTAACTCCCGGCTTATTTCCGGTCTTTGCGCAGGCTCTTCCTGCAAAGGTATTGATAAATGTGGATTTTCCGACATTCGGGATTCCAACCACCATTGCACGGACCGGACGGTTCTTGATCCCACGTTTTCTGTCCCGCTCCGTCTTTTCCTTACAGGCCTCTGCAATGACAGCAGAAATGGCTTTCATACAGCCTTTATTTCTTGCATCCACTTTAACGGCAAAATAGCCTTTTTCCTTAAAAAATTCCATCCATGCTTCACTTGCATCTTTGTCTGCTAAATCCGATTTATTCAAAAGGATCAGTCTTGCTTTATTTTTTCCAAGCTCATCAATGTCCGGATTCCTACTGCTCATTGGGATTCTGGCATCTACCAGTTCGATGACCAGGTCAATGAGCTTTATATCTTCCTGCATCTGGCGTTTTGCCTTTGTCATATGTCCCGGATACCACTGAAACTGCATATTCTCACCTCTACTTTACAAATCCAAAATCTTTCAGCGGGGAAACGATAAACCATGCCTTCCCCACAATGTACTCCTTTTTTACATTTCCGATATTGGCATACCGGCTGTCCTCACTATTGTTACGATTATCTCCTAACACAAAGAACTCGTCCTCGCCAACCTCTATCTCATCTTCTGCTAATTCGGCATGCTCGATCGAAGCTGCCTCTATTTTTTCATCAAATACTTTTCCATTGACATAAACCGTACCGTTTTTGATCTGCACCGTGTCTCCCGGAACTCCGATTACACGTTTGATATAAAGATGTGATTTTTCATTTCCATTTGGAAAAAACACCACGATATCATTCGTCTTTGGCTGAGTCAGTTTGTATACAAAGCGGTTGACTAATACCTCATCTCCCTCCGCCAGAGTGCCAAGCATGGACGATCCTACCACATCTGTCCGGTATCCGACAAAATAGACTAATACAAGTGCAAACAATACTGCAATCGCAATCTCACCAATCCAGGTGCCGACTTCTTTTGCTAACGTCTTATTTACTTTTCTTCTTCGTCTTGAAAAATCCAATCCACTTCGTCTGAAACGCAGATTCATCGTAGTTCCTCCCTGTATCCTCTCTTTTCGTAATCTTTCGCACCCTGCTAAGGTTTAATCTTCTTTTCGTATCCTTTGAGAATGTGTAATAGCCTTATGGATCAGATATGGAAAGTTTCTTTTTGTGCAATGGAGATGAGACTCTAGAAATCGTAGAGCCCTATAGCGAATACGATTTCTGATTTAAGAGGCTCATCGGAATGGTCTGCACAAGGAAACCCGGAATATCTGATCCATAAGGTTCACCACCCCAACACATAAACAAAAAGGGACAATACCGAAGTACTTGTCCCTTCCCATCGACTTATTTTACTAATTCTTTTACCTTAGCTCTCTTACCTACGCGGTCTCTTAAGTAGTATAATTTAGCTCTTCTTACTTTACCTCTTCTTACTACTTCGATCTTTTCCACGTTTGGAGAATGTAAAGGCCATGTCTTCTCTACTCCAACGCCGTTTGAGAATTTACGAACTGTAAAAGTCTCACGGTTGCTTCCGCCCTGTCTCTTTAATACGATTCCTTCAAAGACCTGGATTCTTTCACGGTTTCCCTCTTTGATCTTCGCATGTACTTTTACTGTATCACCTACAGCAAATTCAGGTACTTCTGCTTTTAACTGCTCTGCTTCAATGCTCTTAATGATTTCACTTGCGTTCATGTTGTTTCCTCCTAATTATCCGGATGTTCGTAATACACTTTGTAACAGAGGACCATCTCTTTTTTCTCACAACTCGCATATAATACCATAAAACCGTATATTTTGCAAGCGTTTTTCCTGATTTTATGCATTCTCTACGATCGCACCCTCACGATACGCCTGGAGAAGTTTTTCCAACTCACGGATATTCTCCTGAATGGAACGTCCTACATCCGTATCTGCCACGGTTTTACGTTTTACCACATGTTCTACTAACAGTCTGTGGGAATGAACATCTCTTCCCTCCTGCACTGCCTTTTCTACGGATTCAAACGGCTCATGTGCCGCAATGACAAGTCCATAGGAATTGTAGATCAGGGTATAACCTGCAATACCGGTCTTTCCCTGATATGCCTTAGAAAATCCACCGTCAATGATCAGAAGTTTTCCATTACATTTGATCGGAGATTCTCCTTTCTTTGATTCCACCGGAATATGGCCGTTGATGATATGACATTCTTCGCCGTGCAGTCCGAACTCCGCTAAAATGCGATTGACGATCTCTTCTTTTTCTAACAGCCGGTAATACGGATTCTTTGGCTCCACATGTGTCTTTTTATCCGCTACAAAGTAACGTTCAAAGGTGGTCATCTTCTGCTTTCCAAATACCGGTGAATTCTTATTTTCCCAGATAAACCAGAAGATATCAAGTCCCTTTTTCTTTTCTTCTTTATCCAGTGAATAATATCCCTTGCGGACATAATGCTCTAATACGTCATACAACTCTTTACCCGAATACTTTTCTCCATAAATATCTACTTCCGTAAAGGTTCCATCCTCGTTCAGTGGCACACAGCCATGATACAGCAGATTGCCATTGTATACTTTATAAAGACTTCCTTTCGTAAGCAGGAAACGCACATGTTTCTGTAAACGCTCGCAGTTCACAAATGCGGTCTTTAAGCGCTCAACCACATCATTTTCCTCCGCGGTAAGCTGATAAGGATTCTTCGGGTCGATCGTCGGAAAACATTTGTCCTTCAATGGATATGTAACGCCTTCAATCACAACGGTTCCTTTTTCTAAGTCCATCTGATGCAGCAGCCTTCTGTCCTTCATATGGAATTCCGGATGCTTTTCTATCAACTGTCCCTCTAATTTAAACTGGATGATGCTGATGGCTTTGTGCATTTTTTCATCTAACAGGGCATCCCGGACATCATACTCTTCTTCACGGAAATCCAGACTGAAACACTTGCATGGGTCATCCGCATACTGGGTCATCGCAAGGCGTGCTAACGGCACTAAATTGATACCATAGCCGTCCTCTAAAATATTCAGATTTCCATATTTTGCTGAAATCCGAAGGACATTTGCGATACATGCCGTATTTCCTGCTGCGGCTCCCATCCAGAGCACATCGTGATTTCCCCACTGGATATCGACGGAATGATGCTCCATCAGCGAATCCATGATCATATGCGGATACGGACCTCGGTCAAAAATATCTCCTACCACATGAAGATGGTCTACGACCAGACGGCGGATCAGATTACAAAGTGCTATGATCAGCTCCGGTGCACGTCCTGTACGGATCACGGAATGAATGATCTCATTATAGTATGCCTCCTGATCAGACACATCCGGTCTTCCGTTTAAAAGTTCCTCGATCACATATGCAAAATCCTTTGGAAGTGCCTTACGCACTTTTGAACGTGTATATTTTGAAGATGCATTCTTGCAGACACAAATTAAACGATAAAGCATCACGCTGTACCAGTCCTCAAGATCTTCCTCGCTCTGCTGCACCTGCTCTAATTTCAATTCCGGATAATAGATCAATGTCGCGATCGACTTCTTCTCTGCTTCGCTGAATGCATTGCCGAACTCATCCTGTATTTTCCTCTTAATGGCTCCCGAACCGTTTTTTAAGATATGCTGGAACTGCTCATATTCTCCATGAATATCTGTCATAAAATGTTCCGTTCCTTTTGGCAGACTTAAGATTGCCTGTAAGTTGATAATCTCTGTCGCTGCCGATGCAATGGTCGGATACTGTCTTGCCATTGTCTTTAAATATTTGAGGTCTCTTTCTTCCATACGCTCTCCTTTGTCCCTTAGCGGTCTGCTGACTGAATCACATCACTCATATCATAAAAGCCTGCCGGTTTTCCTGCTAAAAACTTAGCCGCTTCAATGGCTCCTTTTCCAAAAATCGCTTTGGAATATGCTGTGTGTTTGAATTCAATCACTTCATCCGTTCCCGCAAAAATCACTTCATGCTCACCTACAATATTTCCACCACGGACAGCCTGGATACCGATTTCGTATTTCTCTCTCTTTTTCCGTTCTTGTGAGCGGTCATACTTATATTCGTAGTTCTCTTCTAACGCATTGTTCATTGCATCTGCTAATGCCAATGCCGTTCCGCTCGGTGCATCCACTTTCTGATTATGGTGTTTTTCCACGATCTCCATATCAAAGCCTGCCGGTGCTAACACCTTTGCTGCTTTTTTTAACAGATCCATCAAAATATTGATTCCCATGGACATGTTTGCAGAACGCAGCACTGCCGTCTTTTGGGCTGCTGCTTCAATCCGTTCTATCTGTTCTTCACTCAATCCGGTCGTACAGATGACGACCGGTATCTCTTTTTGTACACTGTAATCAATCAGGACATCTGCTGCCTGTGCAGAAGCAAAATCAATGATCACATCTGCTTCCTCCTTGCAGTCCCAAAGGCTCTGATATACCGGATATTCATTTTTAATGTGGTTTGATACATCGATTCCTGCCACGATCTCAATATCAGGATCTTCTTTACAAAGTCCGGTAATCACCTGACCCATTTTTCCATTACAGCCATGCATGATCGCTCTTGTCATTTCTTTATCCTCTCGTTCTCTTCTCTCTGATCACAAACTGTACTGCTTACTTTAACAGTCCGTAAGTACGCATTACTTCTTCTAATACTTTTGCATTTTTTTCTTCCATTTCGGTCAGCGGAAGACGAAGCGGTCCGACTTCCATTCCCATCAGGTTCAATGCTTTTTTCACCGGGATCGGATTGACCTCTGAGAAAAGTGCATCCACTAACGGCAGACCCTTCATCTGTATCTCTAATGCTTTTTTCGTATCCCCATTCAGATAGCTCATGCACATATCATGCACATCCTTTGGTGCAACATTCGACCATACGGAGATCACTCCGATGGCTCCAATGGACATCAGTGGCACGACCAGTCCGTCTTCACCGGAATAAAGGTCTAATTTTCCATCTGTCAGATCCATCGTCTTAGATGCCTGTGCAAGACTTCCTGTTGCTTCTTTTAATCCCACGATATTTGTTTCATTTTTAAACAATGTTGCTGCTGTCTCCGGTAAAATGTTACATCCTGTTCTGCTTGGCACATTGTACATGATGATCGGTGTCTTTACGGATCTTGCGATCGTTGTATAATGCCGGATCAGACCACCCTGTGTTGCCTTGTTATAATATGGTGTTACGATCAAAAGTCCGTCTGCACCTGCCTCCTCTGCTTCCTGTGAAAGCTGTACTGCTGTTGCAGTACAATTAGAACCCGTACCTGCTACGACCGGAATCCTGCCCTTTGTAAATGCAATGGCAGCCTCAATGACTTTTTTGTGTTCTTCCATGGAAAGTGTGGAACTCTCTCCGGTTGTTCCTGCGATTACAATACAATCCGTTCCATTCTCAATCTGAAATTCGATCAGTTCTTCTAACTTTTCATAGTTCACTTCCTGATTTTCTTTCATCGGGGTTACGATTGCCACTCCTGCACCTTTAAATATTGCCATATCTATTTCCTCCATTTTCTGATTTCAGGTAGATAAAGCTACGGAAAACTTTTCCTATAGCCAGAAAAAGCCGACTCAGAAAAGCCGGCTTAAATTTTCGTTCACAGAATCCAAATCACTGTGTCTTTTCGGATAGCGCCTCCATCTGATATACCGATGAGAGTCATAGAATTCTTCATCCTATGCCCAAAGATACGACTGCAGATCACCATATCCTTTCGGCGTTCTCCCCTTTCACACCTCTTCTTCTGCCTCTGCCGCATCCGATATGCTACTTATGAATCACGCAACCTCTACCTTTTTATTCTATTATATTCTACTATTTATATCTGTGCTAACTATATCACTACGGACGAACCTTGTCAATTATTTTTCCGCTATAATATTGTAGACTTCATCCGCAATTTCCCGCAATTCCTCCGGCAGTCTCCGTCCGGTTAAGATCACATCGGTTTCCTCCGTTTTTGCCCGGATGATCGCACACAACTCTTCTACCGATATCACGCCTGCATCCACGACTCCTAATATCTCATCAAGTACGAGCAGATCACACTCACTGGTTGCAAGCACCTTTCTGGCAAAATTTAATCCATTTTTCATATTTGCAGATTCTTCTTTTTTCTCATCCTCGCTTAAATCTGCAAAACATTCCGCTAGTTTCTCAAAACGGAAAAACTTAATCTCCGGCTCTAAACGCTGCAACAGTTCTCCCGGTTCTTCTTTTTTTGCCTTCAAGAACTGGACAATAATGACATTTTTTCCTGCATCTGCCTTACGCAGTGCATTTCCAAGTGCGGCAGTCGATTTTCCTCTGCCCTCACCATAGTAAATCTGTATCACTCCACGTTCCATTTTTTCCTCCTCTGCCATGCGATATGGCTTTCAATCTTCTCCCCTTGGATTTGATTAAAATACCATATTCGGACAAAAAAAGCAAATTTTATTCTAAAAACTCTATTTTATTGACAGATACTTCATAGGCAACACGCTTCTCTGTCTGCTCTTCACCGATTTTTTTAATATATTCCCTGCTCTGGATTCTTCCATATACTTCGACATGGCTTCCCACCTCAAATGAGGAGGCATATCTCGCATTTCTTCCCCAGCAGATACATGGGATATAGTCTGATTTCCCATAGGAACGGTTGACTGCAACCAAAAGATCCGCAATCTCTCTGCCAAGTGGTGTTTTTCTGTAGATCGGCTCTTTACATATGTAACCGTCGAGGTAAATCTGATTGCTCTTGATATCATCCTCAATCTCATCCACGAACTCTAATTCGCGTACAAATACGGAAAGTATCAGGCGGTTCTTCTTTTCCTCATGTCTATTATAGGAGCGGAACTGACCGCTTACTGAGATGGTCTCTCCGATATAACTCTGTGTCACATCCACCAGTCTTTCCGACACCATCAATGGTATGTAATCTACGGAATCACTCAGGCGGCTGACGGATATATCTACTAAATAGAATCCCTCACCATATACCTCGTGGCTGAATTCAAATTCTGAGACAATCTCTCCTATCATCGTTACCTGGTTATTTTCAAATAATTTATCTGCCATGTTTCTTCTCCCTTCATTCTCTTGAACATCTTTTGCCCCTCTATCTTAGTTGTCCCACCACAAAAAACTCCACATGTTTTGTCGATAACTTTCCTGATTCTTACTCCTGTATTTTTTCAAAAAGTATTGCCATATCTTTTTTTTGTGATAAAATAAATTGGTTAGACTTATATGTGAACAAGAGAAAGAAGGATTAAAATATGAAAACAAAAAGAGAGGACATCCGTAACATTGCGATCATTGCCCATGTTGACCACGGCAAAACAACGTTAGTAGACGAGCTTTTAAAGCAAAGTGGTGTATTCCGTGCCAACCAGGAAGTGCAGGAACGTGTGATGGATTCCAATGATATAGAAAGAGAACGCGGTATCACTATCCTTTCTAAAAATACAGCCGTATTCTATAAAGATGTAAAGATCAATATCATCGACACTCCGGGACATGCGGATTTTGGCGGTGAAGTAGAACGTGTCTTAAAAATGGTAAATGGCGTTGTTCTCGTTGTAGATGCTTTTGAGGGAGCTATGCCACAGACCAAATTCGTTCTGATGAAAGCACTTGCCTTAGATCTCCCGGTAATCGTATGTATCAATAAGATTGACCGTCCGGAGGCAAGACCGGATGAAGTCATCGACGAAGTGTTAGAACTCTTTATGGATTTAGATGCTTCCGACGAACAGCTTGACTGCCCATTCATCTATGCTTCTGCAAGAGATGGATATGCATTAAAAGATCTGAACGATGAAAAGAAGGACATGACTCCTCTTTTTGAAACCATCTTAGATTACATTCCTGCACCGGAAGGTGACCCGGATGCGAATACACAGGTTTTGATCAGTACGATCGATTACAATGAATATGTTGGACGTATCGGTGTTGGAAAAGTGGACAATGGCTGCTTAAAGATCAATCAGGATGCCGTTGTTGTTAATCACCATGAACCGGACAAACTGCAAAAAGTCCGTATCAGCAAACTCTATGAATTTGACGGTCTGAACAAGGTTGATGTCAAAGAAGCCGGTATCGGTTCGATCGTCGCCATTTCAGGTATCGCTGATATCCACATTGGAGATACGATCTGCGCCCCGGAAAATCCTGTAGCGATTCCTTTCCAGAAAATTTCCGAGCCGACCATCTCCATGAACTTTATCGTAAATGACAGTCCGCTTGCCGGACAGGAAGGTAAATTCGTAACCTCCCGCCATATCCGTGACCGTCTTTTCCGTGAGCTGAATACAGACGTTTCCCTGCGTGTCGAGGAGACGGAAAATGCCGACAGCTACAAGGTATCCGGACGTGGTGAATTACACTTATCTGTCTTAATTGAAAATATGCGGCGTGAAGGTTATGAGTTCGCAGTCAGCAAGGCTGAAGTACTCTATCACACCGATGAAAAAGGTAAGAAGTTAGAGCCGATGGAGCTTGCCTATGTCGATGTACCGGATGAATTTACCGGAGCAGTCATTGACAAGTTAAGTCAGAGAAAAGGTGATCTTTTAAACATGGGACCTATCAGCGGCGGATATACTCGTTTAGAGTTCAATATCCCATCCAGAGGTCTGATCGGTTATCGTGGCGAATTCTTAACCGATACCAAAGGAAATGGTATCATTAATACGATCTTTAACGACTATGCTCCATACAAGGGCGACATCCAGTACCGCAAACAGGGATCTCTGATTGCCTTTGAATCCGGTGAATCCGTAACTTACGGTCTCTTCTCCGCACAGGAGCGTGGTACTCTCTTCATCGGGCCTGGAGAAAAGGTATACTCCGGTATGGTAATCGGTCAGTGTGCAAAAGCGGAGGACATTGAGTTAAATGTCTGCAAGAAAAAACATCTGACTAATACCCGTTCCTCTTCTGCTGATGAGGCATTGACACTGACACCGCCAAAGATTTTAAGTTTAGAGCAGGCACTTGATTTCATTGACACCGATGAACTCTTAGAGGTAACACCGGAAAGTCTCAGAATCCGAAAGAGGATCTTAGACCCTACGATGAGAAAACGTGCGAATATGAGAAATAAATAATAGATCATCCAGAGTGCTGTACCTAGAATGGTGCAACACTCTTTTTTGTTCTATAAGATTAGGGTGTTAAAAGACAGCTCACAACTTAGTGGCTGGCAACTTGCACAAAACCGGGACTGCTTTTGTGACTTTGGGAGAAAATTAGTAAATCTTAGTCTGGCTGTTCATGTATAGTGTTTTGCTGCCATGGACGGCAGCAAAAGTCTTAAGCCCCATGGACGGGGCGTTTAAGACGTACACGTCATTCCATCACAACCTGACTCAGGCAGACTTAGATTTTCTTATTTTCGTACAACGGAACAAAACAGACTTGGCTTTGTGCCAGTTGCCAATCAAAAAACTTGAAACCGCCTTTTGACACCCTAATCTCTATAGAAATACCATGTTACGTTCAAGCATGGACATTGTGTTTCCTATAGAGCAAAAAGCCCTTCAGTTGAAAATATACAGCTCGCGGAAAAGTAAATAGCTGCTATGCATGATTTTTAGACAGATTCCTATCCTGCTTTTCTATTGTTATTATTATTGGATTGTTTTAAATTTTTTAAGATTTGAAAATTTTTGAATTTTTGAATACTTTCGTTAGATTGCTAATCATATAGCACTTTGAATTTTTGAATTATTATTACCATTTCATCTTATCATGATTTCATAATTCAATTAGTGTTCCTAATTGCCTATAGCAAATAACCCCTACATTTTTGCAAGAAACTCTTCCATGGTGTCAGCTTTTCCTTCTGCTTTCCACTTTTTCTCTTTTATTCGAAGCATCTCTTCTATTGTCATATACCTTCCCTCCAGTCCACGCCACTGTTTTAATTTTCTGACTCTGTCATGCAGATAATATAAACCGGAGGCAGGAAAATGACAAGAAGATTCTCATCCCACTACTTCAACTTATGGATATAGATACAGTTTGGTGTCTCCACCTGTACCGGTCTTGCATCCATCAGGCAGTATTTTTTCTCATAATTGATCTTAAAGGTACGGATCTCATTAGAGTCATGGTTCAGGCTGACAAAGTGATGTCCATCCGGGAATACGGCAAGCGCCTTCGGATAATCGCCACTGATCCGGGTCTCCATATCTAAGGTCAGCATTCCGGTATTTTTATCAATTTTATAGATGATCACATCGTTAATGCCCACATTGGAGACAAAGAGGTATTTTCCATCGGCGGAATGTTCAATCCCGGATGCATTGCAGGCAATACCCTCGTCCTCATAGTCTGTGGAAATGCTCTGCACCCGCTCAAATACCGGCTGGTCATCTTCTACATAATATTTGTAAACATCCACCGTATTCTTTAATTCGCATAGCACATACGCAAACCGTCCGTCTACACTAAAACGAATCATACGCGGACCGGAATCTAACTCACAGCGCAAAATATCTGCTAACTTGATGCGACCTCTTTCATAGTTAATACGGTAAATCTTTACATGGTCAAGTCCGCTGTCTACCGCGCAAAGAAATTTCTGATCCGGTGTTACTTTTACACAGTGTACATGGGGTCTGGAAGCTCTTTCGGCAACGCCACGTCCAAGTCCCTTATGAAAAATGCCATCCGCGATCTCGGCAACTCCACCGTCCTCGCTTAAACGCATCATACTGACTCTTCCGTCATGGTAACCGCCTACAAACAGATAACGGTCTTCGTCATCGAGTTCTACATAACAGCCACGCATTCCGCCAATCCACTTTTTGTTAATCGGAATCAAATCTCCGTCCGGCTGGATGGCAAAGGCTTCCACTCCTTCATCCGCGATAGAATAGAGGTATTTTCCACTGTGGGAAACGATCAGATCCGATGGATTATTGATTGGAACAACTTTTCGCTCTGTTAAAGTTCCCCGAAGCTCGTCCACATCATAAATATGGATTCCCACACTGTTTTCATGTGTATAAGTTCCTACATAAGCAACATATTTTCCTTCCATTACGGCTATTCCTCCTCTTTTCTTCTAAGAATATCATAACGCTCTAACGGCTCTCCTAAATCAATAAACAGTACCTGCTGCGGATGCGGTGCAGACTCCATTGCATTGCCTTCTTCGTCCACGATCGCCCGCACGGTAACGCTCCGGTTCTCTCCATTCGGTTTCATTACCTCTATCTTTTCACCGACAGAGAACTTATTGCGTTGCTCAATACGATATCTGCCATGTTCATCCACACTTCCCACAATACCAAGATAAGTATATTCTTTGACATAAGTATTGCTGTCATAAATCTGTGTGGTTTCATCCGGCTTTCCAAAGAAAAATCCGGTGGTAAACTGGCGGTAAGTACAGTTTGAAATCTGCTCCTTGTACCAGTCCATATTCTTTTTATAAAGCTCCGGTGACTCTAAATAGTCATCAATTGCCTTTCGATAGGTCCTTGCAACGGTTGCAACATAGAGTGCCGTTTTCATCCTGCCCTCGATCTTAAAACTGTCAATTCCCGCATCGATCAGTTCCGGAATATGCTCGATCATACAAAGGTCTTTGGAATTAAAAATATAGGTTCCGCGCTCATTTTCATAGACCGGCAGATACTCTCCCGGACGTTTTTCTTCCACAACGGCATATTTCCAACGGCATGGATGGGTACAGGCTCCCTGATTTGCATCTCGTCCGGTAAAATAATTGCTGAGCAGGCATCTGCCCGAATAGGAAATACACATTGCTCCATGGATAAAGGTTTCTATTTCTAAATCTTTTGGTATATTGTCACGGATTTCTTTAATCTCTGCTAAGGAAAGCTCTCTTGCAGACACTACGCGCTTTGCCCCTTGTGCATACCAGAACTGATAGGTTCCGTAATTGGTATTATTTGCCTGCGTGGAAATATGGATCTCTATCTCCGGGCAGATCTCCTTTGCGATCATAAAGACTCCCGGATCGGAAATGATCAGTGCATCCGGTTTGATTTCCTTTAATTCCGTAAAATATTTTCGCACACCGTCTAAATCCTGATTATGTGCTAAAATATTTGCCGTAACATAAACTTTGACACCATGCTCATGTGCAAATGCAATGCCCTCTTTGATCTCTTCATTTGTAAAATTCTTTGCCTTTGCCCGAAGTCCAAATGCCTCTCCACCGATATAAACAGCATCTGCTCCAAATATCACAGCAATCTTCAATACTTCTAAGCTGCTTGCCGGCACTAATAATTCCGGATGTCTCATGCTTTTCTTCCCTTCTTTGTACTGATTGTAATTCCATCACCGACCGGCAGGACTGCCGTAGTCAGTTCTTCACTATGCGTTAATGTATAGAGATACTCCCTCATTCTCTTATGTATCGTGCGGTTTCTTCTTGTCACTGCAAACCGTGATTCGATAATGTCGCCGTCCTGCAGCACATTATCGGAGATCAAAATTCCCTCCGGTTGCAACAGTTCTAATACCCGTGGCAGGAAATTCAGATACTGTCCCTTTGCCGCATCCATAAAAATAAGATCAAACGGTTCTGTGAGTGTTTCTAATACGTCTTTTGCATCCCCTTCTAACAGGGTAATCTGCTCTTCTTTTTCTGCACGGATAAAATTCTCCCTTGCAATCGGAATCCGCTTCTCATAATTTTCAATCGTTATGATCTCACATTCGACAGGATCATACTCTGCCATCAGGATCGCTGAAAATCCAACCGCTGTTCCAACCTCTAAAATCCGCTTAGGACGCTTTATGGACAACAGAACCTTTAAAAAGCTCTGCATCTCCTTTCGGATAATCGGAACAAAGGAGGCAAGTGCCTCCCTCTCTATCTCGTCTAAAATTGGTGTGTTTCCCGTATCTAAAGAATTGATATAAGTTACGAGTCTCTCATCTACGATCATCTGATACTACTCCTCTTTGACTAATTCCATATCGATTTCCATATCAAAGTGCAGTTCTTCTATCAGTGTCCAGTTGATCCGCTGCACCATGCGGCAAAGCGCGAGCTCTGCCGTTAAAAATTCATCGATCAGCGCATCCTGTCGGAATCGTTCCGATTCCCTCTCGATCTCATCAATATGATGATATAAATCGGTCTCACCATGATTGTTCTGTATCTTATACATCCTCGTACGATACTTGTCAAGACTTCTCTTTTTTTCAGGATATTTTTCGACCTTTGCTTTCACGATCTGATAATCCTGAAATTCTTTGCTGTTTCTTACTGCCTCTATTAAATGATTCAGGCTCTCGTCTACTGTATTCATCTTACACTTCCATAATAATTGGCATGATCATCGGACGGCGTTTTGTCTCTTTCCAGACAAAATCTCCTAAGGAATCCTTGATCTCGGATTTGATCTTTCCCCAGTCGGTAATATTTTTATCCATGCAGTAATCCATGGTCTCATCTAAAACTGCTTTTGCCTCATCCATCAGACTCTCTGAGCCGCGGACATAGACAAAACCTCTCGAAACAATGTCCGGTCCTGCAAGCACTCTTCCGGAACCGTTTTCTAATGTCATAACAACGATAATGATTCCATCTTCCGCTAAATGCTGGCGGTCACGCAGAACGATATTTCCAACGTCTCCAACACCCAGTCCGTCTACCATGACATCTCCGGTCTGGACTCTTCCGGTCACTTCTGCGCCCTCTTCATCTAATTCTAACACATCTCCGGAAGAAAGGATGAAAATATTATCTTTATCCATGCCAAGGTCTTCTACTACCTTTGCCTGCGCCATCAGATGTTTGTACTCACCATGTACCGGTATGGAATACTTCGGTTTTACTAAAGAATAGATCAGCTTGATCTCTTCCTGACAGGCATGACCGGATACATGGACATCCTGGAAAATAACATCTGCCCCCTTCTGGAAGAGCTCGTTGATCACATGGGAAACTGCTTTTTCATTTCCCGGGATCGGATTGGAACTGAAAATAATGGTGTCCTTCGGCTTGATCGTAATTTTCTTATGTGTGCCGTTTGCCATACGGGATAAAGCCGCCATGGACTCTCCCTGACTTCCGGTTGTGATCAATACCGTTTTTTCATCCGGATAATTCTTTAACTGGTCTGTCTCCACTAAGGTATTGTCCGGTATCTTCAAATAGCCGAGTTCTGAAGCTGTGGAAATGATATTGACCATGCTTCGTCCCTCGACGCCTACTTTTCTTCCAAATTTTTCTGCGGAGTTGATGATCTGCTGTACACGGTCTACATTTGACGCAAAAGTTGCAATGATGATACGCGTATTCTTATGCTCTGAAAAAATCTCATCAAAGGTTGCACCCACGCTCTTTTCGGACATCGTAAATCCCGGACGTTCTGCATTCGTACTGTCACACATTAATGCCAGTACACCTTTTTTTCCGATTTCTCCAAAACGCTGTAAGTCAATGGCATCCCCAAAGACCGGTGTGTAATCTACTTTAAAATCTCCGGTATGCACAACAATTCCTGCCGGTGAATAGATTGCAAGCGCTGCCGCATCCTGGATACTGTGATTTGTCTTGATAAATTCTACACGGAAGCATCCTAAATTGATATGTTGTCCGTATTTTACAACTTTTCTTTTTACTTTTGTGAGCATATTATGCTCTCTTAATTTATGCTCAATAATTCCCATCGTCAGCTTTGTAGCATAGATTGGAACATTGACATCACGCAGAACATATGGGATCGCACCGATATGATCCTCGTGACCGTGTGTGATAAAAAATCCTTTGACCCTGTCTAAATTCTCTTTCAGATAAGTTACATCCGGAATGACTAAGTCAATTCCTAACATATCATCCTCCGGGAAAGACAATCCGCAGTCCACAACAATAATACTGTCTTCATATTCAAAGGCAGTAATATTCATTCCAATCTGTTCTAATCCTCCAAGTGGAATGATCTTCAATTTTGAGTTTTGTTTCTTTTTCAACATAATTCCTCCGTACAATTTATTTTTCCGTTTCTTTTCATGATCACGCAATCACCATGGCACTTCACTTTTTTGCAGTATCCCACCTTGCTTTTGTGTATACTCTGATCAGCAAAAGTTTCCATCGTCATTGCTGTTTATTCTCTTTTATTTATGACATCTCAATGTCAGCTTCTTCTCCTAACAGTTCTGCAAATATCTTTGCAACGGCATTCAGCTCCTGCTCCTGTTCTACAACCGTATATACGGCATCCTCTTCTCCCTGTGCTGATGTATCTTTTAAGATCAACGCGTCGGAATCTCCTTCTTCATCCACGGTTACTAACAGATAATCTGCTCCGTTCAGACGCGTCTGTTCTAATACATAGAGTTCTATGTATTCCTTTGACTCTTCATCAAAAAATTCTACCTTATCCATTCTTTATTTTTTCCTATTCTTTTTTTCTTATTCCACCCTTTTGGTGTTCTTACAATTTCAGCGAATCCAGATATCCCTGTAAAATAAAGACTGCTGCTAATTTATCTACATACTGCTTACGATCTTCACGACGAATATTTCCTTCTATCATGGCACGGTCTGCCGATACGGTTGTCAGCCTCTCATCCCATAGCGTGACAGGAAGAGACGTCCGGCGTTCTAACATTTCTTTGAACTCCAGCGTCTTTTCACAGCGTTCACCCTCTGTATTATTCATATTCTTTGGATATCCAAGCACAATCCGTTCTGCCTGGTAATGCACAACAAGTTCCTCAATCCTTGCTAAAGTACGGCGCAGCTTTTTAGGTGACTCTCTTCTGATGATCTCGACTCCCTGTGCTGTCAGCCCCAATTCATCACTGACTGCAACACCTACTGTCTTAGAGCCAAAATCCAAACCGATGATTCTCATAAAATATCTGCCCTACTTCCACGAATTATTTTTGATATATGCACGCAGGATTTCCTCCACTAACTCATCACGTTCCACCTTCATGATCAGGCTTCTTGCATTCCGATGGCTGGTGATATAGGTAGGATCTCCTGACATAATATAACCCACGATCTGATTCACAGGATTATATCCTTTCTCAGATAATGCATGATAAACAACATCGATGACATCGCTCACCTTCATCTGTGGTTCCTTTTCTACTTTGAAGTACTGGGTATTCTTTAAATCCTGCATTTTTTCACGTCCTTATTTGCTCTTTCGTTCGCACAACTGATATTCCCATTTTAATATATCCGGGATTAAAATTCAACTATAAGCTGTCATAAGATATACATTTTCATTCAATGCCCCTTCGATCCTGCCGCGAACCATGCAGTTTGAAAGGTCTTTTTCTGAGCGGACTGCTACTTTTACATACTCTTTTGTAAATCCGACATAATAGTCCACACCGTCAATCTGTACCGGTTCCTCTAATAATGCCTCATCTTCTTTTCCGATATGGGCATCCCGGAATTCCTTAGACATTTTCTTCTCTAAGGCAAGCAGTTCATTGCTCCGCTTCGTCTTAATCTGTTCATCGATCTGATCGCTCATTTTTGCTGCCTTGGTGCCTTGACGTTTGGAATATTTAAAAATATGCATTTCATAAAAATGTATTTTTTCTAAATACTGCTTTGTTACTGCAAATTCCTCTTCTGTTTCTCCCGGAAATCCTACGATCACATCCGTTGTAATTGCCGGCTCTCTGAAATATTTACGCAGATATCCACAGCTTTTTGCGTATTCTTCGGTTGTATATTTACGGTTCATCCGCTCTAATATTGCATCACATCCGCTTTGTAACGACAGATGAAAATGCGGACAGATTTTTTCTAATTCCGATAACCGCTTTGCGAACTCCTCTGTTACGATCTTTGGTTCTAAAGAACCTAAACGGATCCTCTGGATCCCTTCAATCTCATGCACCTGTTCTATTAAATGCAGCAGATCATCCTCAATGTCTATGCCGTAGGAGCTTAGATGGATGCCGGTCAGCACTACTTCCTGATAGCCGTTTTCTGCCAGTCTTTGGATCTCGCCTAACACATCCGCAGGTTTTCGGCTCCTTACCCTTCCTCTGGCATACGGAATAATACAGTAAGTACAAAACTGGTTACAGCCGTCCTGTACCTTAATAAATGCTCTGGTATGCTCTGCCGTTCTGCTTAAGGAAAGCTCCTCATAGCCCTCTTTTTGACAGTTGATATCGATCATGGCTCTTGCCTTTTCGTGTTTTTCAAAAAATTCTTCAAGTCTTTCGGCAAGTTCATGTTTTTTGTTATTACCTATGACAATGTCTATGGTTTCATCCTCTTCCTGCCGCTCACCTGCCGTCTGCAAATAACAACCGGCGGCAACGATGACGGCATCCGGATTCTGCTTCCTTGCACGATGTATCATCTGTCTGGATTTACGGTCCGCCATATTGGTCACGGAACAGGTGTTGATGACATACACATCTGCCTGCTCCTGAAACGGAACAATTTCATATCCTGCTTTTTCAAGTATCTGCTGCATTGCCTCTGTCTCGTAAGCATTGACTTTACAGCCCAAATTATGCAGTGCTGCTCTTCTCATACTTTTTCCTTTATTTTTCCTTTACTCTGGTTGACTTTTCTAATTAAAAAGATTACACTTAAACAAACATCTATAGTAACTATGGGAGGTCTACTTATATGAAAACAGTACAAATTTCTTTAAACTCCATTGATAAGGTAAAATCATTTGTAAACGCTATCACACAGTTTGAGTTCGACTTTGATTTGGTTTCCGGCCGATACGTTATTGATGCAAAATCCATCATGGGTATCTTTTCACTGGATTTATCTAAACCGATCGAATTAGTCATCCATGCCGAAGATCATTTAGATGAGATCATGGACATTTTAAAACCTTACATTGTAGACTAATTTTTAAATTATGGTTTTTATCCCGCCTGAAAAACAGGCGGGATTTTTTTATTCTACTCTGATGACCTCTGTTGTCTCAATTGCTGTTTTCATCAGCTCATCAATGACATCATTCAGTTTCTGCTCTGAGTGTTTGATGACATTCAGATTCGGTTTTGTTACCGGATGCTTAGCTACGAATATCGTACAGCAGTCCTCAAACGGAAGGATCGATGTCTCGTAGGTGTCAATTTTTTCAGAAATCTCAATGATCTCCTGTTTATCAAAACCGATCAGCGGACGATAAACCGGCAGCGTACATACTTCGTTGGTTGCCGCTAATGACTGCATGGTCTGGCTTGCCACCTGACCGATACTCTCTCCGGTGATCAGTCCTAAACATTTATTCTCTTTTGCAAAATGTTCTGCGATTTTCATCATGTAACGGCGCATGATAATGGTCAGCTCATCATGCGGACATTTTTCATAGATTGCAAGCTGGATATCCGTAAAGTTGACAATGTGCAAATTGATCGGACCGGAATATTTTGCAACTAATTTTGCGAGGTCTACTACTTTTTGTTTTGCACGTTCACTGGTGTATGGCGGTGCATGAAAATATGTTGCATCAATGCTGACACCACGCTTTGCGATCATGTATCCGGCAACCGGACTGTCAATTCCTCCGGAAAGCAGCAACATTGCCTTGCCGTTTGTACCAACCGGCATTCCTCCCGGTCCCGGTATCTCACTCGAATAAATATTGATCTGATTTCGGATCTCCACATGGACCATTACATCCGGGTCATGGACATCCACGCTCATATTCGGACACGCGTCTAAAATCCTGCCGCCTAACTCTGCATTGATCTCCATGGAAGTCATCGGATAATTCTTTCTGGCTCGTCTCGCATCTACTTTAAAGGTCAGACTCTTATCACCATAGACCTCTTTCACATGCGCAACAACCATTTGGGCTAAGGCGTCAAATCCTTCATCCTGTGCCATGATCACCGGGCAGATCCCCACGATTCCAAACACATGCTGTAAGGCTTCTACCGTTTCCTCATAGTCAAATTCTGACTCTGCCTCTACATATATCCTGCCCTGCTCTTTGCGGACGTTGAACTCACCGTCTACCTCGCGCAGTGCATGGCATATCTGAGACACCAGTGCATCTTCAAATAAATGTCGGTTCTTTCCTTTGATCGCAATTTCTGCATATTTGATTAAAAATGATTGATACATTGTATTTCCTCTCTATTGTCTGTGATTTTTTCTAATGGCTGCGATATTTCCGTAAAAACGGAAGCAGTTCCCGCAATGCATCCAAGGCGTACTCTACCTCTTCGATCGTTGTATGCACGGAAAAACTGAAACGCAGTGTCGCTGTCAACATTGCCTTTGGCACACCGATGGCTTTTAAGGTTGCACTGACTGCCGGTTTGTTAGATGAGCAGGCAGACCCCGCGGATACATAAATGCCACGGTCTTCTAAGGCATGTAAAAGTGCCTCACTCTTATCGATTTCCTCAAAGCTGACACTGACAATGTGCGGTGCCGAATCCTCTCCCACACAGCCATTGATATGTGTTCCCTCTATGGTGGCGATCCCTTTTAAAAATGCTTCCTTGACTTCCCTAAGGTGTGCATAATTCGCATCATAATTCCGGTAGATTTCCTCACATGCAACACCAAGTCCTGCAATTGCCGGAACATTCTCTGTGCCGGAGCGCATCCCTTTTTGCTGGCCGCCGCCAAACAGGATCGGTTTTACTTTTGTCTTATCCTTGATATATAAAAATCCGCTTCCCTTTGGCCCGTGCAGCTTATGTCCACTGACAGAAAGCATGTCCACACTCATTTTTTTCGGATAGATCCGCAATTTTCCGTAGGACTGGATCGCATCCACATGAAACAGGGTGTTCGGATTCTTTTTCTTGATCAATGCCCCTGCCTCGGCAATCGGCTCAATTGCTCCCATTTCATTGTTGATCTGCATCATTGACACCAAAATGGTATCTTCCCGTATTGCAGCCTCTAATTCTTCTAAGGAGATCTGTCCATTCTCATCCACCGGAAGAATGGTTACCTCAAATCCCTGTTCTTCTAAAAAACTGACCACCGCTGCAACCGATGCATGTTCAATTGCCGTTGTGATAATATGTTTTCCGGCACGTTGGTTTGCCATGGCACTTCCGATGATCGCTAAATTATTCGATTCCGTACCTCCGGAAGTAAAAACGATCTCTTTTTCCGTTACTTTCAGTGTCTTTGCTATTTTCTCTCTTGCTTCTTTGATATAATCCTCTGCTTTTTTTCCCATCAGATGTAAGGAGGATGGATTTCCGTAATCTTCCATCATGACCTGTAACATGATGTCGCGGACACTTTCCGAACATCTTGTCGTTGCAGAATTATCTAAATATGCTTCCATTCTACTCTTCTTCTTTCATTTCTATTTCCAGCATCAGCATGCTCATCACGGTAATTGCGGCTGTATCGGTGCGAAGGATCCGCTTTCCTAAGGACAACACTTCCATCTCTTCCCTGACCATCTCAATCTCTTCCTCAGAAAAACCGCCTTCCGGCCCGATCATCACACTGATATCCATTCCCGGCTCTATTTTTTTCAGTACTTCCCTTGTGCCTTTCATGCCACGCTCATTCTCATATGGCACAAGACAAAGCTGACAGTTCTTTGCATATTCTACTGCCTTATCATAGCTCATAACCGGATGGATTTCCGGGATCCTGCTCCGCTTTGCCTGTTTTGCGGCACTCTTTGCAATCGCCTGCCAGCGCTCTCTTTTTTTCTCCTTTTTCTTATCGTCTAAACGTACCACGCAGTACTTCATCTCTACCGGAATGATCTCATAGACTCCAAGTTCCACTGCCTTTTGGATCACATACTCCATGCGTTCCCCTTTCGGCACCGCCTGAAATAGAAAAATACGGTTTGGAAGTTCCGTATTCCCGGCTTCTTTTGGGAGGATCTTTGCAAGTACTTCTTCGGAAGTTACTTTTTCTATCGTACAAAAGAAGTCTCCACCAACACCGTCACTAATACGGACCTCTTCGCCCTCTTTCATACGGAGCACATTTTTGATATGCTTTACATCCTCTCCGGTAATCGTTATATATTCTGTTCCGATCTGTTCTCTGTCTACAAAAAACTGATGCATGTCCTCTCTCCTTCTGCTACTGTTTATCGCAGACACCTTAACATTTTTTTGCTGTAATGTTGACCCACTCGCCCTGATAGTTCGTCTCTAATATCTCAAATCCTGCTTTTTCCAAAGCCTCTTTTACTTCCTGCTCTTTAAAGTCAATAATACCCGATGTGATAAAAATACCACCTTTTTTCAGACGTGCCGGAATGACAGGTGCCATCGGGATAATGACATCTGCTAAAATATTTGCCACTACGATATCGTAACACTCGTTTCCAACGGTCTGCTGCAACTGCGTATCATCGATCAGATTTCCCACATAGAACTCTGTTTTTGCATTTTCTAAATGATTGACCTTTAAATTCTCGTTCGCAGACATGATACAGTCTTTATCAATGTCGGTTCCTACTACCTCTCCTGCTCCGAGTTTTAATGCAACAATGGAAAGAATCCCGCTTCCACAGCCAACATCTAAGACTTTTGCCGAATCCTTCATATATTTACGGAGCTGACGGATACAAAGCTGTGTTGTCTCATGTTTTCCGGTTCCAAAAGAGACTCCCGGATCAATCTCGATCAAGATTCTTCCTTTATCCTCTTCTTTTAATTCCTCCCAGGTCGGTTTGATCAAAATATCATCAATGGTAAAGGCTTTAAAAAATTCTTTCCAGTTGTTCTGCCAGTCAATGTCCTCGGTCTCACTCTGTATGATGCTGCCCTCTCCAATGTCGACAAACTGACGCCATTCTTCGATCCCTGCTTTGACCTGCTCTAAAATCTCTTCATAATCATTCTCGGCATCTATATAAAAACTCACTTTACTGGTACCGTCATCCTGTGGCAGTTCCGGCAAAAAATCAATAAACATTGCCGACTGGTCTTCCTTTGAAAGTGGGACGTTATCTTCAATTTCGATCCCTTCCACACCGATCTCATCTAACATGGCACTCAGATAATCTTCTGCTTCTGTTGTTGTTTTAATTGTAAACTTATTCCACTTCATCTGTGCATATCCTCTTCTATCTATATAATTCTATTTATAAGATTAGGGTGTCAAACGGTGGCTCACAACTTAGTGGCTGGCAACTTGAAACCGCCTTTTGACACCCTAATCTTTATAAAAACAATTGTTTCATTTTCTCATATTCTTTATTGATCTCCTGAACGGTTCTGGTATCGCCCGCCACATTGTCCGGATGATATATTTTGATCAGATCCTTATAACGCTTTTTTAACATCAGCTCATTTCCAACGCCCCGAAAAAATATCTCCGATTTCATGGTCAGCGTGCTTTCGCTCTCATAGGCCTTCCGCTCTTTTTTCTGTTCACGTTTCTGCTCTTCCCATGCATGATACTGCTTTTCGCGCTTGAACTGTTCTTTTTCATCCGCTAACTTACGGTATTCTTCTTTCAGAATATCTAACTTCATATTCAAAAGACTTTTTTCCTGTTCTAACAGTTTTTCTTCCCGCTCTAGTTCTTTCCTCTTCCGTTCTAACTTTGCGGTTTCCTGAAAGCACCATTGCTGAAAATGCTCGGCATTGCTATTCTGAGCTTTTCCCATGCTATCCGCTCCTTTGTATCTTCGCCTGACCCGCCACTTTGCATACTTTGTGCATTTTTGCTATTCCACCTAATTTTATACTATCTAAAATAAAATAGCAAGTGCCAAGGTGTGACTCCTAGGAATCCTGCCCTTGGCACTGACTGCATGTTTTGTATGGAATTTTTTATGTGATCTTAAATATCTTTAAATATCATCTAAGGTTTCTTTGATTTTTCCCATAAATCCTTTTTTCTTTGATTTTTCCGGTTTTTCTTTATTTCCGGCTGCCCCATTCTGGCTGTTTAAGGAATTGCCACTGACCTCATCAAATTTACGCAATGCCTCTTTTGCCTCACTGCTTAAGCCTGTCGGCACCTGTACCACTAAGGTAACATAGTGGTCACCACGGACATTCTTATTTCGAAGTGACGGCACACCTTTTCCTTTTAACCGGATTCTTGTGTCTGTCTGTGTTCCCGGTTTCACATCGTATAAGACATCCCCATCTATGGTACTGATACGGACTTCTCCACCAAGTGCTGCCTGTGCAAAAGAGATTGGTGCTGTAGAATAAAGGTTGGTATCCTGTCTCTGGAAGATCGGATGACCGCTGATCATAACTTCTACTAACAGGTCGCCTCTTGGACCGCCATTGATGCCCGGCTCGCCTTTATCACGGATGCGCACGCTCTGACCATTGTCAATTCCTGCCGGGATCATAACACTGATCTTCTTTCTCTTTGCAATATAGCCTGTTCCATGACAGTCTTTACATTTTTCTTTGATGATCTGTCCTGTTCCACCACATTCCGGACAGGTCTGTACATTCTGTACCATACCAAAGAGTGACTGCTGGGTGTACATAACTTTTCCTTTTCCACCACATTTTGGACAGGTGTCTTTGCTTGTTCCCGGTTTCGCACCGGAACCGCCACAGGTGGTACAGTCATCTTTTAATGTGATCTCGATCTGTTTCTCACAGCCGAAAACTGCTTCCTCAAATGTAATACGCACTCTTGCGCGTAAATTGGCTCCTCGTCTTGGTCCATTGTCCGGTCCTCTCCTGGAAGTCCCTCCTCCGAAGAAGTCACCAAATATATCACCAAATATATCGCCAAAATCCATGCCTGAGAAATCAAATCCACCGGCTCCGCCTGCACCACCTTCGAAGGCAGCATGACCAAACTGGTCATACTGTTTTCTCTTTTCAGGATCACTAAGTACTGCATATGCCTCGGACGCCTCTTTAAACTTCTTTTCAGCCTCTTGATCCCCCGGATTCATGTCAGGATGATATTTTTTTGCCAATGCACGATATGCTTTTTTGATTGCTGCATCATCGGCATTTTTTTCGACGCCGAGGACTTCATAATAATCTCTTTTCTGTTCTGCCATAATCTGTTCCTTCTTTTATCGTGTATAAGGGCTGACGGCAGATGCCGCCAACCCTTTTCCTCTAAAGCCTGCCTCACTGTCTGCTGCAGTATTTTTGCCTGCTTTTATACCTCTTTATAATCTGCGTCTACTACATCATCATCTGCATTGCTTCCTGCATTTGCACTGCCCATATCAGGACCTGCTGCTCCCATGTCCGGACCTGCACCCTGTGCCTGCTGAGCCTGCTCATACATCTTAGCAAATACTTTCTGTGCACTCTCTGTCAGTTTCTCTTTTGCTGCTTTCATCTCTGCAACCTGATCATCTGTCATATCTTCTGCATTCTGATGTGCTTCTACCATTGCTTTTAATGCATTTAAGTCTGCTTCTACTGCTGACTTATCTGCTGCATCAAGGGATGAACCTACTTCCTCTAATGCTTTTTCTGTCTGGAATACGAAAGCATCTGCATCATTTCTGGTATCAATTGCCTCTTTTCTCTTCTTATCCTGTGCCTCGAATTCAGCTGCCTCTTTGACTGCCTTTTCGATATCATCATCAGACATATTAGAACCTGCTGTGATTGTGATATGCTGCTCTTTTCCTGTTCCTAAATCTTTTGCAGATACATTTACGATACCGTTTGCATCAATATCGAAAGTTACTTCGATCTGCGGTACACCACGACGTGCCGGTGGGATTCCATCTAAACGGAACTGTCCTAAGGATTTGTTATCTCTTGCGAACTGTCTCTCACCCTGTACTACGTTGATATCAACGGCTGTCTGATTATCTGCTGCTGTTGTGAAGGTCTGGCTCTTCTTTGTAGGGATCGTTGTATTTCTCTCAATTAACTTGGTTGCGATACCGCCCATTGTCTCAATGGATAAGGACAGTGGAGTAACATCCAGTAAGAGGATCTCACCTGCACCGGCATCTCCTGCTAATTTACCACCCTGGATAGATGCACCAAGTGCAACACACTCATCCGGGTTTAAGGATTTGCTTGGCTCTTTACCTGTTAACTGTTTTACTTTATCCTGTACTGCCGGGATTCTTGTAGAACCACCAACTAAGAGTACCTGACCTAAATCTGCTGCTGTCAGTCCTGCATCTCTTAATGCGTTCTGAACAGGTTCTGCTGTCTTTTCTACTAAGTCGTGTGTCAACTCATCGAATTTTGCACGGCTTAAGTTCATATCAAAATGTTTTGGTCCTTCTGCTGTTGCTGTAATGAACGGAAGGTTGATGTTTGTTGTTGTTGCAGAGGATAACTCTTTCTTTGCTTTCTCTGCTGCTTCTTTTAATCTCTGAAGTGCCATCTTATCAGTAGATAAGTCTACGCCTTCTGCTTTCTTAAACTCATCTAACATCCAGTCTGTAATCTTCTGGTCGAAATCATCTCCACCAAGTCTGTTGTTACCGGATGTAGATAATACTTCGATAACACCGTCACCGATCTCGATAATGGAAACATCGAATGTACCACCACCTAAGTCGTAAACCATGATCTTCTGCTCTTTTTCATTGTCAAGTCCATAAGCTAATGCTGCTGCTGTAGGCTCGTTGATGATACGTTTTACTTCTAAGCCTGCGATCTTGCCGGCATCTTTGGTTGCCTGACGCTGTGCATCGTTGAAATATGCAGGTACGGTAATAACTGCTTCTGATACTTTTTCTCCTAAGTATCCTTCTGCATCTGCTTTTAATTTCTGTAAGATCATTGCTGAGATTTCCTGTGGGCTGTATTTTTTGCCATCGATCTCTTTTTTGTAATCTGTACCCATCTCTCTTTTAATAGAAGAGATTGTTTTTTCTGCATTGGTAACTGCCTGACGTTTTGCAGGTTCTCCGACAAGTCTTTCTCCTGTCTTTGTAAATGCTACAACGGATGGTGTGGTTCTTGCACCTTCTGTATTTGCGATAACAACCGGTTTACCACCTTCCATAACTGCTACACAACTGTTTGTTGTTCCTAAATCAATACCGATAATCTTACTCATAAGTCATTCCTCCTAAATATATATGAATTCTTTCTTTGCTGCTTACTGTACGACTGCTACCATGCTGTGTCTTACCACACTGTCACGGTATGTGTAGCCTTTTTGTAATTCCTGTGCAACGGTTCCTGATTCTAATTCGTCATTTTCCACCTGCATCACTGCATTGTGGTATTCCGGATCAAATTCTTCGCCAACTGCTTCAATTGGTGCTACACCAGCCTGCTCTAACTCATTCATGAGCTGCTTATATATCATGTTCATTCCATCGGCAAAAGCACTTCCTGCTTCTTCCTCCGGGATACTTGCGAGTCCTCTTTCAAAATTGTCTATGACCGGAAGGATCTTTTCGATAATACTCTTAGCTCCGACTTCAAACATCTGGGCTTTTTCTTTTTCCGTTCTCTTACGGAAGTTATCAAACTCTGCCATCTGGCGTCTGACCCGATCCTGAAGCTCTTCGATCTGTTCGTCTTTCTTATCTTTTTTCTTCTTCGCCTTTTTTTCTTTTTTTTCTGCTTTCTTATCCGCCTTTTCCTCTGCTTCTTTGGCTTCTGTTTCGCCTGCGGAAGCTTCATTGCCGGCTTCTTTGGTTTCCTCTTCTGCTGAAGAGGCTTCTTCGTTGACAGTATCTGTTTCTAAGATTTCTTCCTCTGTCTTATTCTCTGCCATGATGTTCCACCTTTCTCTATGCTAATCTTTCGGTTTTCGAAAGATATCATCCAACTGCACTTTCAAATTTTTCAGGTTATCCATTACATTCTCATAATCCATTCGCTTTGGACCGATGATTCCAATGGTTCCCTGTATTCCCTCTCCTAATTCATAAGTTGCGGTGACTACACTGCAATCTTTCATGGTCTGGATCGGGGTTTCATTTCCTATATAAACCTGAATTCCCGTATTCTCTTCTGAGTTTAAGGTTTCAGATACAAGGCTTGCTAATTCCTGTTTTTCTTCAAATGCCTCGATCAGCTCACTGGCACTCTTAGAATCACTCAGTTCCGGATATTTAAAAATGTTTGTTGCTCCGCTGGTATAAATCTGTAAATCTTCATCCTCACCGATCGCCTCTGCTACTGCATCTAAGACATCACTGACGATTCCACTGTCTATCCCTGCCTGTTCTTTTAATAAAGAGATCATTCCTAAATTGATCTGGTCTATGGAAAGACCGTTTAAGTTGGAATTCAACAGGATGTTCAGCTTCAGAAGTCTTTCATTTCCAAGCGGCTCACCCACGGAAATGATCTTGTTCTTTACGATGTTGCCCTCTCTTACGATAACGGCAAGAATCTGTTCATCATCTACCTGTGATAACTGGATGAATTTTACCCGGCTCTTCTGATAGCTTGGAGCACTGATCATCGCTGCATAATTGGTATTTGTTGCAAGTACCTTTGCTACCTGTTTTAATACCTGCTCCACTTTCTCGGTATGTTCTATCATGAACTCCTTCATCTGTGTGACTTCGTTATCTTTTTCCTCAATCAGGTGATCGACATAAAAACGATAACCTTTGTCAGAAGGAATCCTGCCTGCCGAGGTATGCGGCTGCAATATATAGCCCATCTCTTCTAAGTCCGCCATCTCATTACGAATGGTTGCTGAACTCAAATTCAAATCCGAATCTTTTGAAATGGTTCTTGAACCAACCGGTTCTCCTGTCTCTAAATAATTACGGATGATGGCTTTTAAGATTTTTGTCTTTCTCTCATCGAGCATCTCCATGATCTCACCTGACCTTCTGAGGTTTGTTAGCACTCATTTGAGTGGAGTGCTAATATCTATGTACTTAAGATAGCACCGTTGTTTTTCTTTGTCAACTAATATTTGTGATTTTTTTGTGTTTTTCTTCTATTTTATATTTCCGGGAACGGATCTGAACTATTCCTCTCCGTATACTTTTCGTTCTTTCTCACTTAATTCTGCCCGCTCAAACAGATCCGGTCTTCTCTCTTTGGTGCGTAAGATCGACTGTTCTCTTCGCCATTCGTCTACCTTTTGATGATTTCCCGATAACAGGATTGACGGAACGGCTTTCTCCCGCCACACCTCCGGTCTGGAATACTGCGGGTATTCTAACAGATTTCCTTCTAAGGATTCGGTTTCACCGGATTCCTGGTTTTTTAACACTCCCGGAACCATACGGGAGATGGCATCAACTAAAACCATTGCCGGAAGTTCTCCTCCGGTCAGTACATAATCTCCTATGGAAATGTAATCGGTTACGATCTCCTCTAAGACACGCTCATCTACTCCCTCATAATGTCCGCAGAGCAGGATCACATCTTCTTCTAATGCAAACTCTTTTGCTGCCTGCTGTGTAAAAAGCGGTCCCTGCGGAGTTAAATAGATGGTCCTTGGACGATATCCGATTTTTTCTACGATGGATAAATAAGCATCATAGATCGGCTGTGCCTGCATCACCATGCCTGCCCCGCCCCCATAGGGATAATCATCCACTTTTTTATGCTTGTCTAAGGTATAATCACGGATATTGACCGCTTCAATGGCCAGCAGTCCTTTTTCAACTGCTCTTCCAATAATACTGGTACGAAGTCCCTGCTCCACCATGTCAGGAAACAGGGTTAATATATGAAATCTCATGTCTTCTCCTATTATTTACGATTGTTGTTCAGATCTAATAGTCCCGGCAGCAGATGTATTCTGACATAGCCTGCCTGTCCATCCTGTTCTTCCACGGACACCTCTAATATACAGTCTTTGATCGCAGGGATCATCACTTCTTCTCCCTGCTTTGTCGTTACAACATAAACATCGTTTGCCCCGGTCTGTATCACATCACTGATGGTTCCAAAGGCTTCTCCTTCTTCGTCTATGGCACGCAGACCGATCAGATCCGCAATAAAATATTCGTCTTTTTTGCATTTTACACGGTTCTCTTTGGTTACAAACAATCCACAGCCTTTATATTTTTCCACATCATTGATGTTATCTATTCCTTTAAATTTTAGAATGACCAGATTTTTTTGCGGTCTTGCACTTGTCACTTCTAACACGATCTGTTCTTTTCCGGTATCTAAAATCAGTTCTTTCATATTCTTAAAGCGCGACACATCATCGGTCATTGGAAATACTTTGACCTCTCCACGGATCCCATGTGTCTGGGTAATGGCACCCACCTGATATAATTCTGTCATAATTCTCCATTCCTTTTCGTTTATAGAATAAAAGAGTCCTAAACTTCCCATTCTCCGGGAATTTTAAGACTCCTGACTGCTACTGCATAATCTCTACGATAACTTTTCTATCTTCTTTGGATGCAGCCGCTTTGACTACAGTACGGATCGCTTTTGCAATACGTCCCTGTTTGCCAATGACTTTGCCCATATCTGACTGGGCAACCTTTAATTCGAGAACAACTGCTTTGTCATTCTCTGTCTCGGTGACCTGGACTTCATCCGGATAATCAACGAGTGATTTCGCAATTACTTCTACTAATTCTTTCATCACATCCACCTCACCAATTATTTCTCGATTCCAGCTTCTTTAAAGATTCTGCCTACTGTATCGGTTGGTTTTGCACCATTTGCTAACCATTTCTTTGCTAACTCTTCGTTAACGTGGTACTCGCTTGGATCCTTAGTTGGATCGTAAGTTCCGATTTCTTCGATGAATCTTCCATCTCTTGGAGATCTGGAATCTGCAACAACGATTCTATAGAAAGGTGCTTTTTTCTGTCCCATTCTTCTTAATCTGATTTTTACTGCCATCTGTTTCACCTCCTCATAGGTTATTGATTTCTATATTGTTAAAAAGGAAATTTGAATCTTCCTCTTTTACCACCTTTAGCGCCCATCATTCCGGGCATCTGTTTCATCAGTTTTCTGGACTGTTCAAACTGTTTGACCAATCGGTTCACTTCGCTGATATCTACTCCGGCTCCATTCGCAACTCTGCGTTTTCTACTCGGATTTAATATAGAAGGATTCGCACGCTCCTGCGGAGTCATGGAATAAATGATCCCTTCAATTCTTGCCATCTTTTTCTCATCCATCGCATTTTCAATCTCTGCGATCTGGCTTCCGCCGATGCCCGGCATCATGCTAAGGATACTGGAAAGTCCACCCATTTTTTTCATCTGATTCATGGATTCTAAATAATCGTCAAAACCAAACTCTGCTTTTTTGAGCTTCTTTTCCATTTCACGAGCCTTGTCCTCGTCTATCTCTTCCTGTGCCTTCTCGATCAGTGTCAGCACATCTCCCATTCCAAGGATTCTGCTCGCCATGCGGTCAGGATGAAACTGCTCTAGATCAGAAAGTTTTTCACCCATTCCTGCATACAATATCGGTTTTCCGGTCACTGCCCGAATGGAAAGTGCCGCTCCACCTCTGGTATCGCCGTCTAATTTTGTTAAAATGACGCCGTCAATTCCTATTTTTTCATCAAAGGTACCTGCAACATTGACTGCATCCTGTCCTGTCATAGCATCTACGACTAAAATTGTCTGTGCCACGTCAACGTTTTCTTTGATCGCTGCAAGTTCCTGCATCATATCTTCATCTACATGAAGTCTTCCGGCTGTATCTAAGATCACAACGGTATTGCCGTTTTTCGCCGCATGTTCGACCGCTGCCTTTGCAATATCCACCGGACTGTTCTTATCGCCCATGGCAAAGACTTCTACGCCCTGCTTTTCTCCGTTGATCTTCAATTGTTCGATCGCTGCCGGACGGTAGACATCACATGCTACTAACAATGGTTTTTTACCCTTTTGTTTGAACTTTCCTGCTAACTTTGCAGTCGTTGTCGTCTTACCTGCTCCCTGCAGACCGGTCATCATGATCACGGTTGTCTCACTTCCCGGACGAAGTGCAATCTCAGTTGTCTCGGAACCCATCAGACGAACCATCTCGTCATTTACAATCTTGATGACTGTCTGCCCCGGATTCAATCCGTTTAAGACATCACTGCCTACCGCCTGTTCCTGTACGGTCTTTACAAAGTTCTTAACCACCTTGAAGTTGACATCTGCCTCTAACAGTGCTAATTTTACTTCCTTTAACGCTGCCTTGACATCTTCTTCACTCAGGCGGCCCTTGCTTCGCAGTCCCTTAAATACGTTTTGCAGTTTTTCTGATAAACTGTCAAATGCCATGTTATAGCTCCTCTAATATCTGATTGGAAATCTGTTCAATTTCCATAATAACTCTCTGATGCTCTTCCTTACTTCCATTCTCCTCGAATGTCTGTGTCAGATGATGGATGGTCTCCACTTTCTGTTTCGCCGACTGAAATTTTTCAATTAAATGCAACTTTTCCTCATAGCCCGCTAAAGTCTTCGTACACCGCTTTACCATATCGTGAACGCCCTGTCTGCTAATCCCCTCTTCCGCTGCAATCTCTCCAAGGGACAGATCATCAAATACAAAGTACTCATAGATTCTTCTCTGGTGTTCGTTAAGCAGTTCACCGTAAAAATCATAGAGATATGTCTGCGTTACTTTTTCTTCCATCATTTATCACCTTGGATAGATTAACACAACTGCACACATGGTGTCAAGTGTTTTTTCTTGACAGATTATGCAAATTTATAATATAAGACATTTTCCTTATTTTACTTTCCTCACTCTTCCTTAACCAAATCCCCTCTGTTTTTTATAATAAAATTTCTTTATGAACAAGGATTGGATAAAACATGGAATTACGACAGATACAATATTTTGTGCAGCTTTACAAAGATTGCAATATTACAAAAGCCAGTCAGGCTCTGTTTATTTCTCAACAGGGACTTAGCAAATCTATCCATAAATTAGAAGAGGAACTTGGGTTTACACTTTTTCAACGCTCGGTATCGGGTGTTAAACCAACAGATCCCGCACACAAACTATAGTCTGACTGTTCATGTATAGTGTTTTGCTGCCATGGACGGCAGCAAAAGTCTTAGCACCCCATGGACGGGGTGTTTAAGACGTACACGTCACTCCATCGCAACCTGACTCAGGCAGACTTAGATTTTCTTATTTTCGTACAACGGAACAAAATAGACCCGGCTTTGTGCATTTGCCAATCAAAAAACTTGAAACCGCCTTTTGACACCCTAATCTAATAAAAAAAGACGCTACTTTATGTAACGCCTTTTTGATCCCATTTCTGCTGCTTCCTATTCTCACTTCATATTTATTTACAGATTTGTCCGTACCAGCTTTGGCTTATATCCGTTCTTTTCTAATGCCTTCATGATCTGTTTCTTATGGTCTGTTCCAAATGCCTCTAACGTGATCCGAAGCTCTACGGCTGCACTTCTATTAATAGAAACAAACTGGTTATGCTCTAATTTAATAACATTGCCCTGCTCTTTTGCAATGGTATCTGCCACCCTTGACAGTTCGCCCGGTTTATCCGGCAATAGCACCGATACCGTAAAGATACGGTCACGGAAGATCAGTCCCTGCTGAACCACGGAGGACATGGTGATCACATCCATGTTACCGCCACTCAGGATCGAAACCACTCGTTTTTCTTTCACATTCAGATGCTTTAAGGCTGCTACGGTCAGCAGACCGGAATTTTCAATTACCATCTTGTGATTTTCCACCATATCTAAAAATGCAACCACTAGTTCATCATCATCTACGGTAATGATATCATCTAAATTTTTCTGGATATATGGGAAAATCTTTTCTCCCGGTGTCTTTACGGCTGTACCATCCGCAATGGTATTCACATTCGGAAGTGTGGTTACTTTTCCTGCTTTTAAAGATGCCTGCATACAACTTGCTCCTGCCGGCTCTACTCCGATGACCTTGATCTTAGGATTTAAAAGTTTTGCAAGTGTGGAAACGCCGGTAGCCAGTCCGCCTCCGCCGATCGGGACTAAGATATATTCTACCAACGGAAGCTCCTTAAAAATCTCCATAGCAATGCTGCCCTGACCGGTAGCGACTGCTAAATCATCAAACGGATGGATAAAGGTATATCCTTTTTCCTCTGCTAATTCATATGCCTTTGCACATGCCTCGTCATAAACATCTCCATATAATACCACTTCCGCACCATAACTCTTAGTACGGTTTACTTTGATCAGTGGTGTAGTGGTCGGCATTACGATCGTAGCCTTAACTCCGTAGCATTTTGCTGCATAAGCAACTCCCTGTGCATGGTTTCCTGCCGATGCCGTAATCAGACCTTTTTCTCTCTCCTCATCAGACAAGGTACTGATCTTATAATATGCTCCTCTGACCTTATATGCTCCGGTAAACTGCATATTCTCCGGTTTCAGATAAACCTTGTTTCCTGCCTGTTCACTTAAAAAATCACTGTAGATTAATTTTGTCTCTAAGGTAACCTCTTTAACTTTCTCACTTGCCTCTTCAAATTTCTCCAATGTCAGCATGTCTTACTCCTCTCTTGTGGAAAATAATGCATCCACAAACTGCTCTGAATCAAATTTCTGTAAATCATCAATCGTCTCACCGACTCCGATATACTTCACCGGTATACCAAGCTCCGACTGGATGGCTACTGCAATTCCACCCTTTGCGGTTCCATCCATCTTCGTTAAAATGATTCCGGTAATATCCGCAACTTCCATAAATTGCTTCGCCTGTGCCAGTGCATTCTGACCAGTAGTTCCATCCAGGACTACTAAAGTCTCACGAAATGCATCCGGGTATTCTTTATCAATAATACGGTTGATTTTCTTTAATTCTTCCATCAGATTCTTCTTATTGTGAAGCCGTCCTGCCGTATCACAAAGAAGCACATCTGCCTTTCTCGCTTTTGCTGCCGCTACTGCATCATATACAACTGCTGCCGGATCTGCTCCCTCCTGACCGCCAATCATATCGACACCTGCCCGGTGTGCCCATTCTTCTAACTGTGCTCCTGCTGCTGCACGGAATGTATCGGCTGCTGCAAGCACCACTTTTCTTCCCTGTGCCTTGAGCTTGCCTGCCAGTTTTCCGACAGAAGTTGTCTTTCCGACACCATTGACTCCGACTACCAGTACGACGGATTTCTCATGTTCAAAGCGGTATGCAGTCTCTCCGACCTCCATCTGCTCCTTAATGCTCTGGATCAGTAACTCCTTACATTCTTCCGGCTGCTTAATATGATTTTCCTTTACCTTTTGCTGCAAATTCTCCAGAATCTCCTGTGTCGCGCGTACACCGATATCTCCCATAATCAGGATTTCTTCGATTTCTTCATAAAAGTCATCATCTATTGCTGAAAATCCGCTGAAAATCGAATCAATTCCTGACACAAAGCTGTCTCTGGTCTTTGTAAGTCCAGCCACCAGACGGCTGAAAAATCCCTGTTTTTTTTCTGCTTCGGTATTTTCTTCGGCTTCTTCTTCGATAGATTCTGCGTCACTTATTTCTTCAACCTCATTTTCTATGGCATCTGCATCTATCTTTTCCTCATCGTTCTCAGACGCATCCTGTAATTCCTTTGCCTCTCTCTTGTCAGCAGCCTGTTCTATTTCTTCCATATCAGCAGATTTCGCCATTTCTTCTGTGTCTTCTTCCACAGTTCCTTCTGTTGCTTCCTCTGTAACTGCCTCTTGTGTCTGCTCCTCTTTTTCCTTTGACATTTTAAAGCCCCACTTCATACTCTTTCCTCCTTTAATCAAGTTCTTTTTCTATCAGATTGACGGATACCAGCGTGGAGACTCCCTTTTCCTGCATGGTAATACCATAGAGTCTGTCTGCTGCTGCCATCGTTCCCCGTCGATGCGTAATGATGATAAACTGTGTGTTTTTCGTCAGTTTATGTAAATACTTTGCAAAACGTGCCACGTTATTATCATCCAATGCCGCCTCAATCTCGTCTAAGAGACAAAATGGGGATGGTTTCAGGTTCTGAATTGCGAATAACAGTGCAATTGCCGTTAAGGATTTCTCTCCTCCGGAAAGCTGCATCATATTCTGCAATTTTTTGCCCGGCGGCTGTGCAATGATACGGATGCCACTCTCTAAAAGGTCTTCTTCCTCCACTAATTCAAGTGTTCCCTTTCCACCGCCAAAGAGTTCTTTAAATGCCTTGTCAAACTCTCTCTGGATATCTGCAAACTTCTCCGCAAACTGCCGTTTCATGCCGGTGTCTAAATCCTCAATAATTCCTAATAACGTCTGCTCTGCCTCGATTAAATCATCATGCTGTCCTTTTAAAAATCCATAACGCTCTGATACCTCTTTGTATTCCTCAATGGCATTGACATTGACATCTCCTAATTTTCGGATATCCTCTTTAATCTGTGTAATGGATTTTTTCATCTCGGTCAGATTATCGTATTCCTCATTTCGCAATGCTTTTGCATTGTTGAAGGTCAGCTCGTATTCTTCCCACATATAATTCTGCTGGGACTCTAACGCCTCTTCTAACTTTTCCCTCTGCTGGTTCAAACGGAAGATTTCCTTGTCTAACTCATTCATCTGACGGCTGACTTCCTCACGTTTTTCAAAGAAGCCTTTGTACTCCGTATTCATCTCTTCCTTTTGCTGTTGGGATTCCTTTAATTCCTTCACCAGCGACGCATAGGTATCATCAGAAGCCATGATGGTCTTTTCGATTTCTTCAATATCCGCCTGTTTTTTCTTCGCATCCTCTTCGGAAAGCTCTGCATCTGCTTTTACTTTTTCGATTTCTTCGGCAAAACGTTCGGACTCTCTTTGGATACGCTCTAAATTTTCGATTGCAAACTCTGTTTTCTGGCGTATGTTCGCTTCCTCTAACTGTATCTCCGAAACATTTTTTGCCGCACTCTCTTCCACATAAATCTGCTCATCTAAGATTTCCCGGAAGGCCGCATTTGCCTGTTCAATCTCTTTTTCACGGGAAGCTGCCTGCTCGATCTGTTGTGCGATCTGCTCCTTCTTTTCGTGAATCTCTGCGATCTGCTGCTCGATTTGGACACTCTCTGCCTGCAATCCGGAAAATACGCTCTCGCTCTCTTCCTTTTGCTCCTTAGCACGGCTGACATTCATCTGTGCCGTGTTCTTTAAGATCAATGCTTTTTGCAGGTCTCCACGAAGTTGTTCTAAATCCTCGGTCAGTAAATCTTTTGCGGTACGGATATCCAGATTGCGCTGTTTTAATTCTTCAATTTCTTTTTTCTGCGCGGCAATATTTTTTTCGAGTTCTTCTATTTCTCTTTTTCTTCCAAGCAGATTACTGCTGTTCTTAAACGCACCACCGCTCATCGAACCGCCCGGACTTAAGTATTCCCCTTCTAAAGTTACCATGTGAAGGGAATAGTGGTATTTTTTTGCGATCACAACTGCATGGTCGATCGTATCAATGACAAGCACTCTTCCTAACAGATAAGCCATGATCCCGTCATATTTCTTATCATTTGATACCAAATGGTCGGCATAGCCGATAACACCTTTTTCCTGCTCTGCCTCATGATTTCTGCGCGGTTCTTTTTTTCCCACACTGGTAAGTGGTAAAAACGTCGCACGGCCATAGCGGTTTTCCTTTAAATACCGGATCATCCGCTTTGCGGTCTCTTCATCTTCCGTGACAATGTTTTGCACATTACTGCTTAGGGCTGTCTCGATCGCCGTTTCATACTGCTTTTTCACCTGGATCAGGTCTGCTACCACCCCATGGATGCCGGACTCCGTCTCCTTTTTTTCCATGATACGACGGATGCTGTTGCCATAACCCTCATAGCGTTCCGCGATATTTTTCAGCGACTCTAAACGTGACTGCATTTTGTTATAATGAATGTTCGCCTGTTCTAACTTCTTAACATTCTCCTGTGTCTTTTGCCGCCACTCTTCCTTCTGCGCCTGCATCTTCGCTTCGTTTTCTTTGCCTTTTATGATCTTAGCCTCTATATCGGCAAGTTCCTGTTCGCTCTTTTGCAAGGCTTCTACTAAACCGCTTTCCTCGGTCTTACGCTGTAAAAGTCTTTGATTCAACTGGGATTTTCGAATCTGGATCTGCTCTAGCATCGTATCGTAACGCTGCTGTCCTGCCTTTACGGATGCTTTCTGGTTTAACAGCTCAATAATCTCATTTTTTCCCTCTTCAATGCCTTCTTTACAACGGGTAATCTCCGCCTGGATCGACTGTAATTTTTCCTGTGCCTGTTCCCTGGTCTTTTCAATCGCTGCAAGCTGCGTCTCATATTCCTGACGCTGTGCATCATAAGTGCTCCCCTGCTGCCTGCGTTCTTCCTGCTGCGCCTCAATGGAAGCGATCCGTTCCCCTAAATGCTCTTTGGTAAGCTGTGCCGTATGGATCTGCTCTTTTAAGACATTGATCTGACCTTCTAATTTTCCCTTGGTCACATCTGTGCCTGCAATGGAATCTTTCAGATTGCTGATCTTTTCATCCATCTGTGCCATTGCCTCTTCCATTGCCGCATACTCACTTTTCATCTTCTCGTGCTGTTCTTTGGTTTCCGTAAGATGCTCGCTTGCAATTTCAAAGTTCTTTCCAGCCTCACTAAGAAGCTGTTCGATCCGCTCTACTTCTAAGAGGAACATATTGACATCGTATTCTTTCAGTTCCTCTTTCTTTTTTAAATATAAATGTGCCTTTTCGGACTGACGTTCTAACGGTGCTAACTGACGCTCTAACTCCGAAAGAATGTCATTGACACGCACAAGATTTTCTCTCTCATGCTCTAATTTTTTCTGAGCCGTCACTTTTCTGCGTTTGTATTTTACAATACCTGCCGCTTCATCAAAAAGCTCCCGTCGTTCCTCCGGTTTTCCGCTTAAAATACGGTCAATCTGTCCCTGACCGATAATGGAATAACCCTCTTTTCCGATTCCCGTATCATAAAAGAGTTCATTGACATCTTTTAACCGGCACGGACTTCCGTTCATCAGGTATTCGCTCTCACCGGAACGATAGACTCTTCTTGCAATAGTCACTTCCTCATAGTCCACCGGCAGCTTATGATCTGAATTATCCAATGTAATTGCAACATAAGCATAACTCAACGGTTTCCGATTCTCCGTTCCCGCAAAAATGACATCCTGCATACTCGCACCACGAAGCTGCTTTGCACTCTGTTCCCCAAGTACCCAGCGCACTGCATCTGCAACATTACTTTTTCCACTTCCGTTTGGTCCTACGATCCCCGTGATCCCATTGTGAAAATCAAATACGATTTTATTCGCAAAAGCCTTAAAACCGTGTACTTCGATACTTTTTAAATACATCCTGTTCCCTCACTGCTTACGATTGTTCTTCACGCAGCTTCAGTATTCCGCGGTACGCGGCTTCCTGCTCTGCTCCTTTTTTGGTCCTGCCTTCGCCCTGTCCGATGACCCGGTCGCCGACATATGCCTCTGCCACAAAATGTTTGTTGTGGTCCGGTCCCTCCTCTTTTACCAGACGATATCCCAGTTCTTCCTTATGGGATGCCTGTACAATCTCCTGCAGGATAGTTTTGCTATCATAAAAGAGCTGTTTGTGCTCGATATCCGTTAAGATAAAACGTAAAATAAACTCTTTTGCACTAGCAAAACCACCATCTAAATAAATGGCACCTATCACAGCCTCAAGCGCATCGGAAAGAATGGATTTACGGGTTCTTCCACCTGTCATATCCTCTCCTTTTCCCAAATAGAGATATTTTCCAAGATCCATTTCCTTGGTGCAGAGTGCCAGTGTCGGTTCACAGACAATGCTTGCACGCAATTTTGTCAGATCTCCCTCCGGCTTGTCCTGATATGTGTTAAATAAATACTCACTGGAGATGATCTCAAGGACTGCATCTCCTAAAAACTCCAGTCTCTCATTATCGGAAAGTCTGTGCATATGCTTCTCATTTGCATACGAACTGTGTGTCAATGCCTGACGCAGCAGATTCTTATTCTGAAACTGATATCCGATCACCTGTTGAAACTCTTCCATTTTTTTCTGATTCTGGTACAAAATTCTTTCTCCTCTTTCCATATATAACGAAAAGCCCTCTGAAAAAGAAAGGGCTTCTCACTACTCATTTCCTTGTTCTGTTATGCTAAAGCATTCTTGATCTGCTCTACGGCATCACCGACTGTCACAATTTTTTCTGCATCTTCGTTGGCGATCTCAATATCAAATTCTTCCTCTAATCCCATGATGATCTGGAATACATCTAAGGAATCCGCTCCTAAGTCATCGGTAAATGTTGTTTCCATTGTAATCTCATTTTCATCGACGTTTAATACTTCTGCGATAATCGCTTTAATTTTTTCAAATTCCATATCGATTTCCTCCTTATTCCTGTTCTTCCTGTTTTTGTACAATATAAGTTTTTATTTTCTGATTGATGTCCTGTTCCTGGAATACGGCACACTGCAAAATGGTATTTTTAATCTCTGCCGCCTTAGAGCTTCCATGTGTCTTAACGACCAGACCGTTTAAGCCTAACAGCGGTGCTCCACCGTACTGTGCGGTATCAAACTGTTTCAGCGTGCTCTTCAACGCCGGCTTTACCATCAATGCTCCGATCTTGCTCTTTAACGATGACATCATGCCCTGCTTTACGGCACTCATTAATGTCGATGCCACGCCTTCATAGAGTTTTAAGATCACATTTCCGGTAAATGCTTCACACACAATGACATCTGCATATCCGTGCGGAATCTCTCTCGCCTCAATGCTTCCAACAAAGTTAATATCTTCACATTCTTTTAACAGTGGAAATGTCTCTTTTACCAGTGCATTTCCTTTTTCTTCCTCTGCTCCGATGTTGACGATCGCAACTCTCGGCTTTTTGATGCCCATGACATGTTCCATATAAATAGAACCCATCTTTGCAAACTGTACCAAATGGCTCGGTCTCGCATCCACATTCGCACCACAATCGACTAAAAGGGATACTCCCTGTTCCGTTGGGATCAGCGGTGCTAACGGCGGTCTTTCAATTCCCTTGATCCTGCCTACGATAACCTGTCCACCTACAAGAATGGCTCCTGAACTTCCCGCTGACACAAAAGCATCTGCCTCACCGTTCTTTACCATGTTCATTCCTACCACAATGGAGGAATCCTTCTTCTTGCGGATCGCCATGACCGGCGGCTCTGCGGTCTCTATCACTTCAGATGCATGGACAATCTCCATTCTTTCCTTAGGATAGGTATATTTTTCCAGCTCCTCGGATATGACATCTTCCTGTCCGACCAAAAGAACATGGATGTTATTTTTTTCGTTTACTGCTTCCACTGCACCCTTGATCATCTCTTCCGGTGCATGGTCTCCTCCCATTGCATCCAGTACAACCCGTACCTCTTCCTGCATAGGAATACCTCCTTATTTGCATGTCTATAAGAAAATATACTATATCTGTTTCTATAAATCAACCACAAAAAACGGTTGTTTCTAAAAATTACCTTTTACGAAAAATCTTCTTTCCCGTCTTCCCTGTCCTCTTCCTTGATATAATTCACAAAGACACTCTCTAAGATTACCTCTGCAAACCATGCACACAGCACCGGAATGATCAGAAACAGCGGTGGTATCAGCCATACCAAAAAGGCACCCACTCCTAACACGGCTAAAAGTGCAAGACTCTTTGGAATGTGGATGACCGTCATGATCGCACTGTTTCTTAACACTTCCTTTGTACTATTCTGAAATCTTGCAATGTATGCAAAGGTATATACCATCCACAAAATTTCCGCCATCAGCAGTACCGCAAAAAATACATAGGCACTTCCGTATGGACTTCCGGCACGAAAGATCCCATACATCACATAGATGTCAAACCCAAGCAATGCACCGATCCCGGCAAAGATGAGCCAGCAGATGGTTGCCTGTTTAAAATTCTCCTTCCATGCCCGCTTATATTCTTTCCAAAGATAACTCCTGTCACAGCGGAGTACTTTGTGCGTGGTATAATAAAGTGCTGTCGTTGCCGCTCCGATCGTAATCACCGGCAGACAACTGAGCAGATACAGCAGACAGAGTAACAGACTGTCTGTGATTTTTCCTAATATAGAAAGCAGCGTATTATCATGTTCTGTGTTCACAGCTTTCCCTCCTGAAAAAAAGTTCCTAAGAAAGAATCCTGCTTGCAGGATTCTCCGCCTGCGGCGGGTCGCATCTGCGACACAATTCCTTTCCGCCGCAGTGCGATTCTGCCCGAAGGGCTTTTGCTATATAGGAATTTCCTATATAGCAAAAAAGGAGTGTTCTTTCAAACACTCCTCAACCATGACAGATTAATCCTGTGCAACGATTTCTCTCTTGTTATATGAGCCACAGCTTTTGCAAACTCTGTGAGGCATCATTAACTCTCCGCATTTACTGCATTTTACTAAAGTCGGAGCAGTCATTTTCCAGTTTGCTCTTCTTTTATCTCTTCTACCCTTAGAGGATTTGTTCTTTGGACAAATTGACATTTGGTTACACCTCCTTAAAATTCTTAAATACATCTTGGATAACTGCCATTCTTGGATCTAGTTCTGTCTTTTCACAGTCACAGGTACCATGATTCAGATTCTTGCCGCACTTCTTACAAATGCCTGCACAATCCTCTTTACATAATACTTTCATGGGCCAGTTAACCAAAACTTCATCATAAATGATTCTATCTAAATCAAGATGAAATCCAAGCATGTAGTCCTTCGCTTCCAGCTTTTCCTCATCCACATCCGGAGTCTCCTCTAATGGGATCTCCTTATTGATGTCTATATGGAATGTTGTCGGAACTTCCTCCAGACAACGGTCACAAGGAATCTCAATGGTCAGCTCTGTCGTACCCTGAACAAACAGCCGCTTATTCTCTTCGTTCCTGATATGGAGTGCCACATCTTCCTTTTTTGTAATAGGAAATTTACCCAGCTTCGAGTCGAATGTGACGAGGTCCACGGGAACTCTTTTTTCTACTTCCCTGTTTTCCAAAGCTTTGATATCTGTCAAATCAACTTTCATCTTCTTCTCCTATTCACACCTAAACAATTATACATATCCACCGGATATTTGTCAACAGATTTTGCCTTATTTCAGCTATATTTTTGAGCTATTTCTGAACCAGTGCCGCTGTCTCTCTTGCAATGGCAAGTTCTTCGTTTGTCGGCACCATCAGAACCTTGACTTTAGAGCTTTCTGTAGAGATTACTAAATCCTCTCCACGTCTCTTATTTGCTTCTTCGTCTAACTCTACGCCGAGGTATCCTAAATAATCGCAGATCTTCTTGCGGGTCTCACCGGAATTTTCTCCTAAGCCTGCGGTAAAGCAGATCGCATCCACTCCGTTCATAGCGGCTGCATAGGCACCGATATATTTTACCACGCGATAGCAGAATACATCCTGTGCAAGTGCTGCTCTTTCATCGCCTGCTTCTGCTGCTGCCTCAATGTCACGGAAATCACTGGATACACCGGAGATACCATAAACACCGGATTTTTTATTTAAAACATCCATGATGTGTTCCATCTCAAAATTCTCTTTTTCTGCAATATACTCAATGACGGATGGATCGATGTCACCACTTCTGGTTCCCATAACAAGTCCCTCTAACGGTGTCAGACCCATGGAAGTATCCACGGATTTTCCGTTCTTTACTGCACAGACGGATGCACCGTTTCCTAAATGACAGACAATTGTCTTTAAGGAATCATATGGCTGTCCTAACATATCTGCCGCATGCTTGGATACATAGCTGTGGCTGGTTCCGTGGAAACCATATTTGCGGACTTTGAACTGGGAATAGTATTTGTAAGGAATACCATACATATACGCTTCCGCCGGCATGGTCTGATGAAATGCCGTATCAAATACTGCTGCCATCGGAACACCCGGCATCAGCTTCTGACAGGCTTCAATACCGATCAGGTTTGCCGGATTGTGTAAAGGTGCTAATTCACTGACACGCTCTACTGCTGCGATCACTTCATCCGTGATCAATGTAGATTCTGTGAATGCCTCTCCACCATGAACGATACGATGACCGACAGCTCCGATCTCATCTAAAGATGAAATGGCGCCTGTCTTTGGATTTACCAGTGCCTCTAGCACCAGTTTGACAGCCTCTGTATGTGTTGGCATATGCTCTTTTGTAATCTCTTTTTCATTTCCATCGGACTGGTAAACCAGTCTTCCATCAATTCCGATTCTCTCGCACAGACCTTTTGCAAGTACTTCCTCACTTGCAGAATCGATCAGCTGAAATTTTAACGAACTGCTTCCGCAGTTGATGACCAATATATTCATTTCTTTTCCTCGCTTCTTCTTTTTTCCTGATTTTAAACAGTAAAGTATATTTATTATAATCGTTTTCTCTTTTTTATACAAGTCCCCCTGCCGGAGTCTTGCTGATAAAAAACGGGCATGCTATAATTGAGCCATTCTCATCCAAAGCCATCAATAAACAGGGAGTGTACGAAAAAATGAATGTTACAGGTATTATTGCAGAATACAATCCGTTCCACAACGGACATCTTTATCAGTTAGAAAAAGCAAGAAATGATACAAATGCCGACTATCTTATCGTGGTCATGAGCGGGGATTTTGTACAGCGGGGTGCTCCCGCTTTGATCGACAAATATACCAGAGCCAAAATGGCATTAGAAAACGGAGCGGATCTGGTATTAGAACTTCCGGTCCTCTGGTCTACGGCAAGTGCGGAATATTTTGCCGGGGCAGGCATTGCCCTTTTAGACCGCATCGGGGTAACTTCCGCTGTCTGCTTTGGCTGTGAAACGCCGGATCAGGCTGCCCTATTGTCCTTAGCACGTTTTTTAGCCGAAGAACCTTCCACCTATCGTTCAGCTTTGAATGATGCCTTAAAAAAAGGAATGAGTTATCCTGCCGCAAGAGCCTTTGCCGTACAGACTTCCCTGTCTGCCTCTTTATCCGGAGATCCCTCTGTATTCGCTTCGGTTACACCTGAATTAGCAGAAACGATCTTAGCTTCGCCGAATAATATTCTAGGACTGGAATACTGCAAGGCCCTTTTTCGCCGGAACAGTCAGATCCGCCCGGTTCCCATTGCCCGTATCGGAAGCGGTTATCATGCAAATGACTTAGATACTTCTTTTGCGTCTGCAACCGGAATCCGTTCTTATCTGAACGGACTGGCCGACCTTTACAGCGACCTTTCTGCCTTAGATGCGTGGATGCCAAAAAGTGCATTTTTGACCTTATGCGAAGCATTGAACGCACATCCCCTGATGTTTGAAGAGGATTTTGCCGCTATGCTAGGCTATTGTCTGGTTACTCACGACTCATTTACCGACTATGCAGACGGCTCTTTGGAGCTTTCTAACCGGATCCTGCGACAGCGGGAACATTTTTCATCCGTTGTGGATTTTCTGGATGATCTAAAGACCAAAGAAGTAACCTACACCCGTCTGAGCAGGCTTCTTTCTCACATTCTTTTAGATATAAAAGAAAAAGATTACGGCTTTTACCGTAATCTTGATTATGTACCATATGGAAAAATACTTGGTTTTCGCGAGGATGCTGCTCCTCTTTTAAAGGAACTGAAACAACATTCCACGATTCCGCTTCTTACCTCTCCTTTGGACAAAAAACAGCAGTTAGATGAAGCAGCCCAAGCTCTTTTGAAAAAAGATGTGCTTGCTTCTGAACTCTATCGTATGGCTGCCGTACAAAAGAGCGGTTTTGCGATTCCAAACGAATATAAACGAAAATTTCTGCGGGTATGATCATCTTTTGATGATCGTACCACCGCCCGCAACATATTCTCCGTCATAGAATACCAAAGCCTGTCCCGGAGTCATGGCTCTTTGTGGTTCTTCAAACGTGCATCGGATCAGATCATCGTCAATCTGCTCGATCAGCGCCGGTGCTCCCTGATGTGCATAGCGGATTTTTGCCTTAAAATGCTGTTTTTCCTTTAAATCCGGTACCGACATAAAGTTGATCCGGTCTGCATAGACTTCCCGCACAAAAAGATCTTCATTATCTCCAATGACCACTTCATTCGTTTCAGGACGGATTTCCGTTACAAAGACCGGTTTTCCCATAGAAAGGTTCAAGCCCTTTCTCTGTCCAATGGTATAGTGGGTAATTCCCTTATGTTTTCCAAGAACCGTTCCGTCTTCTAAGACAAAGTTCCCTTCTTTTGCAACACTGTCTCCGATCTCGCGTTCAATAAATCCGGCATAATCGCCGTCCGGTACAAAACAGATGTCCTGACTGTCCGGTTTGTTTGCCACACGCAGATTGATCTTTTCAGCAATGCTTCGTATCTCGTCTTTCGTATAATCTCCCACCGGCATCAGGGTATGTGACAACTGTTCCTGCGTCAGATTATACAGTGCATAGGTCTGGTCTTTTTTTGCTGTTACGGAATTCTTGATGGCATATCTGCCATTTGCAAGCTGCTCGATTCTGGCATAATGTCCGGTGGCAATGTAATCTGCTCCGATATCGAGACTCCTTTTTAGCAGTGCTTCCCATTTTACATGACGGTTGCAGGCAATACACGGATTCGGTGTTCTTCCTAAACGATATTCGCCGATAAAATAATCCATGACCTGTTCTTTGAATTCCCGCTTAAAATTCATGACATAATAAGGGATTCCAAGTTCTCCTGCTACTCTTCTTGCATCATCCACAGCACTCAGTCCACAGCATCCGCCGTTTTCTTCCTGAATCTGTGTACTCTCGTCCTGCCATATCTGCATCGTAACTCCGATGACATCATAGCCCTGTTCTTTTAAGAGATATGCCGCTACGGATGAATCTACACCGCCCGACATTCCCACTACTACCTTTTTTTTCTCCATAATTTCCTCCGGCTTAGTAGTCCTCCTCCACTTCGCCCTCGGAAATATCGGATTTTGGCTGCTCTAAGCCCTGTATTACTATATTATTCTTTTCTGCGTAATCCCAGAGTGCGGCATGGATCGCCTCCTCTGCTAACAAAGAACAGTGTACCTTGACCGGTGGCAATCCGTCAAGTGCTTCCATCACTGCTTTGTTTGTAACTTCTAACGCTTCCTGTACGGTCTTACCTTTTACAAGCTCTGTTGCCATGCTGCTGGTTGCTACCGCCGCACCGCAGCCAAAGGTTTTGAACTTACAGTCACGGATGACTTCGTCATCATCAATATCTAAAAAAATTCTCATGATGTCCCCGCATTTTGCATTTCCTACGGTTCCAACTCCACTTGCGTTCTCTATCTCTCCTACGTTTCTTGGATGCTGAAAATGATCCATTACCTTTTCGCTGTACATAAAATAAATCCTCCTTATTCTGAAACTGCACTTTTTTTCTTGAAGTCCTCATAGAGCGGTGACATATCACGCAGTTTCTGTACAATTTCTTTGATTGCTTCTATGGTTGTATCCATATCTTCTTTTGTGGTATCTGCACCAAGGGTTAGTCGCAGGGAACCATGTGCGATCTCATGCGGCAGACCGATTGCCAACAATACATGGGAAGGGTCTAAGGAACCTGATGTACAGGCTGATCCGGAAGATGCACAGATCCCCTTCATATCTAACATAATTAACAATGACTCGCCCTCTATGAATTGGAAGCAGAAGCTGACATTATTCGGCAGACGGTCTTTACGCGATCCATTTAATCTCGAATACGGTACTTCTTTTAATACCCGTTCGATCAGATAATCACGAAGCTCGCTCTCTTTTTTTGTCCGTTCTTCCATTGTGGCTACTGCAATCTCAACTGCTTTTCCAAGTCCTACGATTCCCGGAACATTTTCCGTTCCTGCACGGCGTTTCCGCTCCTGTGCTCCACCATGGATAAAGGAACCGATCTTTACGCCTTTTCGGATATATAAAAATCCAATGCCTTTTGGTCCGTTTAACTTATGTCCGCTTGCACTCAGCATGTCAATGTGCATTTTTTCCACATCGATCGGTATCTGGCCAAATGCCTGTACGGCATCTGTGTGGAACAAAATCCCATGTTCTTTTGCGATGCTTCCAATCTCCTCGATCGGCTCGATCGTTCCGATCTCATTGTTTGCAAACATAACGGAAATCAGGATCGTATCCGGACGGATTGCCTGTTTTAATTCCTCTACATCAACGAGACCTCTCTCATCTACATCTAAATAAGTGATCTCATATCCTTCTCTCTCTAAATATTCACAGGTATGCAGGATGGCATGATGCTCAATCTTACTCGTAATAATATGTTTTCCTTTGTTTTTGTATGCCTCTGCTGTCGCCTTTAATGCCCAGTTATCACTTTCAGAACCACCGGCTGTAAAATAAATTTCCTCCGGCTTTGCATTTAATGCTGCTGCGATCGTCTCTCTGGACTTTGTAATGGCAAGTTTGCTTTTAGAACCTAAATCATATACACTTGATGCATTTCCATAATTCTCTGTGAAATAAGGAAGCATTTCTTTGACAACGTCTTCATGCGTTTTTGTTGTTGCTGCATTATCCAAATAAATCATATTTTTATCTCCTACTATTCCTATATGTTTTATATGTATATTATAATACGTTTTCCAGTTCTGTCAATAGGACATCTTGCATATATTAAGATAAATGTTCTTTCGGGAGGTCAAAATGAATCTTTCCCGTTATATCAGGCACTATATGAAAAATCCTCTGGTTCTTGGCACATTTTTATTAACTGCCTCCGGCGTTTTGAGCAGAATCATAGGCTTCTTCTATAGAATATTCTTATCTCATACGATTGGTGCGGAAGGAATCGGAATTTATCAGCTTATCTTTCCGCTTCTTGCCCTGTGCAGTTCTTTTACTACTGCCGGTATACAGACCGCTATTTCTAAATTCGTTGCCGAAGTCTCCGATGATAAAAACGAGAGCCGCAGACGCTGCTATCTGGCAGCCGGTTTACTGCTATCTCTTAGTCTGTCCTTTTTGTGTGCTTTCTATTTATATACACAGGCTGACTTTTTAGCTTATCATGTGATCCACGAATACCGTACTGCACCGCTGCTTCGGATCCTCGCCTATTCTCTGCCGTTTGGTGCTATCCATTCCTGTATCAGCGGTTATTATTACGGCTTAAAAAAAGCGATGATCCCGTCTGTGTCACAGCTTATCGAACAGATCGTGCGTGTTGCCAGTGTCTATGTCATCTACCGCGTCCAGATGCAGGAACAGATTCCCGTGACACCTGCCATTGCGGTATGGGGAATTGTCTGTGGGGAGATTTCCTCTTCTCTCTTTTCTGCCGCTGCCGTGCGTTTTTCTAAGTTACGGCTCTGGGATTTTAAAAATGCCCTGCCAAAGATCGGACGCTTATCCGTACCTTTGACCGGAAACCGTGTTGTCTTAAATCTTTTTACCAGTATTGAGGCTATTTTAATCCCCTTAAAACTCAAAGAGGCAGGACTTAGCACCTCTGCGGCTTTAAGCATGTTCGGTGTCCTGACCGGAATGGCTCTCCCACTGATTTTGTTTCCAACCTCGATCACAAATTCGTTAGCTGTCATGCTGCTTCCTGCTGTCTCGGAAGCCTCTGCACACGGAGAACGCGACCGGATCAAAAAAGCGGTTTCAAAATCTATTACTTATTGTATGCTGTTTGGTTTTGCCTGTACGGCTTTCTTTTTCTTCGGTGGTAATTTTTTAGGAATGTGGCTGTTTCAAAATGAGATGAGCGGCAACTTTATTATGCAGCTTGGTTTTATCTGCCCCTTCCTCTACCTGACTTCTACGCTTGCCGCCATTTTAAACGGACTTGGCAGGACCGTACAAACTTTTTGTTATAATCTAGTAAGTATCTGCATCCGCCTTCTGTTTGCACTGTTTGCCATCCCTGCCTTTGGTATCAAAGGTTATCTGTGGGGGCTGTTAGCAAGCCAGATCATCCTGTCGGTATGTCTGACGTTCTCTTTACGGGAATATCTGAAGTAGAAAATAGTCGTGATACAACTATTTTCTGTTATTTTCCTTACAACAGAAAAACGTATATTATATCCTAGTTACTTACTAGGATATAATATACGTTAGAAACTCTGATTTGTCAATCTGATTATTCTGCGATTTTTCCTATAACAACAAATCTTGCATCTTCATACTCATAGGTACAGGTAGATAATGTTACTAACTTGTCTTCTCCTGTTACCAATGCTTTTGATGTAAAGTTGGATTTTTGAAGGACATGCTTTACTAACTCATCCCTGCCTTCTTTCGTCGTTGGGATGGTATACACACTGTCCTCTATATCCGTTGTATATCCTGCAAGGATTTCTAATTTCATACGCCGCCCCGGTGTGTAGAGGTACATGACAGGATGCTTTTCATAATATTCCTGATCCTGATATTTTACCAAGGAGGCAAACATTGTACCGTTTTTCATGTGATGTCCATAGATCATCGTATTCCAGTCTGAAAAATCCGCATGATTCTGATAGTCTATAAAGAGTGTTCCGGCTTTGGCTTCCGCACCATTCAGCAAGCGGTGAAGATAGTAATCGTTATCTCCTGCCTGTGCTACTACATAGTTGATCCCACCGCCCGGTGCATACAACCATGCCACTGCATCTTTACTGATCGCATGCAGGGTGTCAAAATCAATTGCATCCGGTATCGGTTCTTCCTTCTCTTCTTTTTCCTTTTTTGTATCTTTCGAATCCGTATTGTCTTTTTCTATAATGATCGCCGATTCCTGCAGATCCTGTGCAAATTTTTCGCTTTTCCTGCCCTCTAACAGGTATCCTAAAATGTTCCACAGGGACACCAGCATAACGATGATGAGTACTGCCATCAGCAGGATCATGCCCCATTTGCGCGGATTCTTTTGTTGTGATGGTTCTTTTTGTCTTTCTTTCATTTTAACCTCTGTCTTTATGTAAACTTTGCATGGATTTTTTTGCTTCCTCTCTGTATATCTGTAAAATTCATTCTATAGAATTTTATCAGCATTTATACTAATAAATTCTATATCCGTATTCTCCTCTGTCAGATCATTCTCCTTTTATTGGACAAACATCTGAAAGTTATAAAATTCTTTATATTATAAAACATCTTACGTCCACAATGATGTTATAAACATTGGTGATGCATCTGTGCTTTTGACAAATCCACATTGTTCATAAAAATGTAACTCATTATCATACGCTATTACTGCTACCCGTAGATAATCTTTATAATGTTCTTTCATCATTGCTACCAAAGTTCTGCCAACCGTATTTCCATGATATTTCGGGTTTACTAACAGATAATGGACATATGCATTCATGATTCCATCATCCATTGCGCATATCATTCCTATTAATTTTCCTTCATCCCATGCAGAATATATCGTTTTAAAATTTTTCATTGCTATAACCAATTTATCAGGATAATGTCCGGATGACCAATCTACTGATAAAAACAGGTCTTCTAACTCCTCACAGGAAAAATCCTGTGTATCTTTATATTCAATGTACATTTTCATTTTCTCCCATACTTTTAAAAATTCGCCATTATTCCGGCAATTCCATTTCATCGTTCATTTTTACAAATCCAAACTTTTCATATAAGGGCTTTCCTGCCTCTGTAGCTTCTAGTGAAATCTCACTAATTCCTCGTTCTTTTGCATCTTTTACAAGCAACTGCAGCGTTTCAAAAGCTATTCCCTGTCTCCTATAGTCAGGCTTTGTATACATATTCATAATGTATGCCTTGTTTCCTGTCTTATTATGATATGTTGGCATTACTTTAAAATAACTAATGCCACCTGCACCAACAAACATTTCATCATCAAAAACTAAGTATGCAGTATGCGTACCATGTTCAAGTGCATCTTTATAGTAATCATATGACTCTTTTTCAACCTCAGACATATCTATATCATCTGATAATTTATTAGCTGCTCTAAGAACTGTAATCCTTGTTTTCGTCAGTAATTCTATATCTTTCGTTGTTGCCTTTTGGTATCTCAACATAATATATTTCCCCCCTATCTTATCCCCATTCAAAGTCAAAACCCCTTACACCATAGCTGATGTAAGGGGTCTCTATACAAGCTAATTAACGCTCTAAGTATTCATTACCTACAGTGAATTATTTGTTGTTGATAGCTGCCTGAGCTGCTGCTAATCTTGCGATCGGCACACGGAATGGTGAGCAGGATACATAGTCTAATCCTAACTTGTGGCAGAACTCTACGGAAGATGGATCTCCACCGTGCTCTCCACAGATTCCTAAGTGCATGTCCGGACGTGTCTGTTTTCCAAGTTTTACAGCCATATCCATTAATTTGCCAACACCGTTCTGGTCTAATCTTGCGAATGGGTCAGACTCGAAGATCTTAGCCTGATAGTAAGCATCTAAGAACTTACCGGAATCATCACGAGAGAAACCGAATGTCATCTGTGTTAAGTCGTTTGTACCAAAGCAGAAGAACTCAGCCTCTGTTGCGATCTCATCTGCTGTTAATGCAGCTCTTGGGATCTCGATCATAGTACCAACGGAGTATTTTAAGTCAGAACCTGCAGCAGCGATCTCTGCATCAGCTGTCTCTACTACTACTGCTTTTACGTTCTTTAACTCTTTTACTTCACATACAAGTGGAATCATGATTTCAGGAACCATGTTCCAATCCGGATGTGCTTTCTTTACATTGATAGCTGCACGGATAACAGCTTTTGTCTGCATTTTTGCAATTTCAGGATAAGTAACTGCAAGACGGCATCCTCTGTGTCCCATCATTGGGTTGAACTCTTTGAGTCCTTCGATGATTGCTTTGATTGTCTCTACAGATTTGCCCTGAGCATCTGCTAATTTCTTGATATCTGCTTCTTCAGTAGGTACGAACTCATGAAGTGGCGGATCTAAGAAACGGATGGTTACCGGGCATCCCTCTAATGCTTCATATAATGCTTCAAAGTCAGACTGCTGATAAGGAAGAATCTTATCCAGTGCTGCTTCTCTTTCTTCTACTGTATCGGAGCAGATCATCTCACGGAAAGCAGCGATTCTGTCTTCCTCGAAGAACATATGCTCTGTACGGCAAAGACCGATACCTTCTGCACCAAGCTCACGAGCTTTCTTAGCGTCTGCCGGTGTATCAGCATTTGTACGAACTTTTAATGTTCTGAACTCATCAGCCCATCCCATAACACGTCCGAAGTCACCGCTTACAGAAGCTTCGTTTGTCTTAATGTCGCCTTTGTAGATCTTACCTGTTGTTCCGTCTAAGGAAATGTAATCTCCTTCATGGAATGTATATCCACCGAGTTTGAACTCTTTCTTCTCTTCATCGATTTCAATCTCACCACATCCGGATACACAGCATGTTCCCATACCACGAGCAACTACGGCTGCGTGAGATGTCATACCACCACGAACTGTTAAGATACCCTGTGCAGCATGCATACCTTCGATATCCTCTGGGGATGTCTCAAGACGAACAAGGATAACTCTCTCGCCTTTTCCACCGATTCCTGCTTCTTTTGCTTCTTCTGCTGTGAAGATAACTTTACCAGCAGCTGCTCCAGGAGATGCCGGAAGTGCAGAACCGATTACTTCACCTGCTTTTAATGCATCTGCATCGAAAGTTGGGTGTAATAACTGATCTAATGATTTTGCTTCGATACGGCAAACAGCTTCTTCCGGTGTGATCTGTCCTTCGTCTACTAAATCACAAGCGATCTTGATAGCTGCAGGAGCTGTTCTCTTACCGTTACGAGTCTGTAAGAAGTATAATTTACCTTCCTCAATTGTGAACTCCATATCCTGCATGTCGTGGAAATGGTTCTCTAATTTCATAGCTAAATCCATGAACTGTTTGTAGCACTCTGGTAAGTCTTTCTCTAACTGAGTGATCGGCTGTGGTGTACGAACACCTGCAACTACGTCCTCACCCTGAGCGTTGATCAGGTACTCACCGAAAATACCTTTCTCACCTGTAGATGGGTTACGGGTAAATGCAACACCTGTTCCTGATGTGTCACCTTTGTTACCGAATACCATAGTCTGTACGTTTACGGCTGTTCCCCAGTCTCCAGGGATATCATTCATACGACGATATACAATGGCACGAGGGTTGTCCCATGAACGGAATACTGCTTTTACAGCACCCATTAACTGGTCTTTTGGCTCCTGTGGGAACTCTTCGCCGTTCATTGCCTCTTTATATACACCTTTGAATTTCTCAGCTAACTCTTTTAAGTCATCTGCTGTTAACTCTGTATCGTATGTTACACCTTTTGCTTCTTTCATCTCGTCGATGATCTTCTCGAAGTAAGATTTTGGAACTTCCATAACTACGTCAGAATACATCTGGATGAATCTTCTGTAAGAGTCATATGCGAATCTAGGATTTCCTGTCTTCTTTGCAAAACCTTCTACTGCTACGTCATTTAAACCTAAGTTTAAGATAGTATCCATCATACCTGGCATAGAAGCACGAGCACCGGAACGAACAGATACTAATAACGGATCTTCTGTGTCTCCGAATTTTTTACCATTTACGCCCTCTAACCATGCAAGAGCCTCGAAGATCTGATCCTCAATCTCTTTGGAAATTGTCTTTCCGCAGTTGTAATACTCGGTACATGCCTCTGTGGTTACTGTAAATCCCTGAGGGATCGGCATTCCTAAGCCTGTCATCTCGGCTAAGTTACAGCCTTTACCACCAAGCAGGTTTCTCATAGAAGCGTTACCTTCTTCAAATTTGTAAACCCATTTTGCCATTTGAATAATTCCTCCTAAAAAAATTTATATATTGTTATGTGATGCCCCGTATTGTGGTGATCACAAATACACTATGTAATACGACCATCAAGGGTCGCACATAATTGATTTTAACACAAATTTCATTTTTCGCAACAGATTTTCATAAATTTGTCCAAAAAAAGCAGAAAAAGGAATCCAAAGATTCCCTTCTGCTTTTTCACGCCTGTTACTGTTTCTGTTCTTTTTTTGTTTTTTACCTATTTTTTTACATTTTAACTACCTTTACGCTCTTGCTGATCCCTGCATTTTTCAAAATCTTCTTATATGCATCCAGCTTCTTTTTCGGCACTTTGATCGTTGCCTTTTTATGGATTCCCTTGAACGCATTCTTTCCGACAGTCTTTTTCGTCAGCTTTGTGGTCTTGATGATCACTTTCTTTAAGTTCTTGCAGCCGTAGAATGCATTTTTTCCGATGTTATTGACATTCTTATCGATTGTGACCTGTGTCACTTTTTTGTTATTCTTAAATGCATCTTTCGATACTGCCGTTACCTGATATTTAATTCCTTTTACCGTGATCGTTGCCGGAATGCTGACTTTCTTTACATTCTTTTTCGGTTTTACATAGGTTACCGTCGGATTTTTTACTTTTGCACCGGTCACTTTATAGGTTGCACCCTTGCTGTCTTTTAGGGTCGTTCCCTTAGCTGCCGGCTCCTTTTTGTTATTGGTCGGTTTTGTCGGGTTCGACGGATTTGTTGGCTTTGACGGATCACTTGGCTTCGTCGGGTTCGACGGGTTGCTTGGGTTCGTCGGCTGACTTGGTTTTGGTGTCAGCTTTGCAATCTTTACTTCTGCTGTCTGTGTTGTAAACAGACCGTTTTTAAATACTGCCGTATAGAGTCCGATTCCCTCTGCCTGTTCTGTTGCCTGTTTTTTGATACTGTAAGCTGCTGCTACCGTCTCCTCTGCTCCCTCTATGCCACAGAGACGGCAGTTCTGTTTTGCTGTACAGTTCTTCTTATCCGCTGACCATGTATATGTCACATCATAGGTATGTTCCGTATTTGCATAAACATCACCGTCTTTATAAACGGCTGCTCCACCTAATACCGGACTCTCATCTGTTCCGATATTCTGTCCCCATACCGGTGCTTCCGCACGGTTCTCTCCGGTTCCGTCTAATAAATATGCCACTTCTCCGGAAGCAAATTCTGCCTTTGTCTTAACTACGACTCCCTCTGGCTCTGTGACGCTTGTATCCTCTGACATACTGTAACAGTTCTCTACACCCTGGCAATACTTTGTCGTGCCTAACATTGGTAATGCATCTGTTACCGTATCATAGCAATTCTTTATTTTATTTCCGCTAAAACAGCCTACTAAAGTTCCATTCCGACTGTCTGTTGCATCTGTTGCATCTGTTACATTCACCTGTCCGGTACTATAAGAATTTTCAATATTTCTATATTCTTCCGTGCTGCTTGTTATGCTTACATATCCGAATAATCCACCTACCTGTATACCCTTTGAGGCTGTGACATCTCCTGTATTGATACATTTTTTGACAGCTCCTGTAGATGCTTTGATATTGTAAGATCCCACGATTCCTCCAACATAGGTACCTATTCCCTCAATCGCACCTTCGTTCTTTATCACACCGATATCCGACACGATGCCTTCCTTACAGTTATAGCTTCCAACGATACCGCCTATATTGTCAGCTTGCGTAGTTGAGATTTTTCCCTGATTTACAATGTCTCCATATGCCCGGATCGGACTATCTGTCCGATTCCGATCACACCTGCCTGCGACTCCTCCTACCTGAGTTGCTCCTGTAACACTCGACTCATTGCGGATCTCTCCTCCTACTGCAATAAGCTGTGACTCATTCAATTTTCCTACAATCCCTCCAATTTCATTACCCGAAGGATTGCCTGCCACTTCCCCGGTATTGACAATGTCTCCGGCTGCTGTGACCGTAGTGCTGGTACAATATCCGAACACACCTCCGATAGTATTTGGCCCTTTGACTGCTCCGGTATTTCTGATATCTCCTGTCATTGCTGATATTTCAGCCTTGCCTGGAATATATCCTATCACTCCTCCGATCGAATTGCCGGCATAGCTGCCAGTGACATTTCCCGTATTCAGAATGCTTCCTGCCTGTATCTGTATCGGGTCACCACTGCTTGGTGCCAGACAGCCTACAATTCCTCCGGTATAAGTAGCTCCGCTGACTTCTGCCGTATTCCGTACCTCTCCTGTAACTTTCAATGCAGCAGCGTCTCCTAATTTTCCTGCGATTCCTCCAGTAGATTGATAATACATTCCACCGTCAATAACTCCTGTATTCTGCAGTTCTCCGGCTCCCTCAATAGAACCCTTGCATTCTCCCACAATTCCTCCTATAGAACCATTTGAGTTAATTTTACCGGAATTTGTCATAGCGCCGGAAAATTGAATTTTTCCGCTGCTTTCACAATAGCCTGCAATTCCTCCTGCCATACTATTTCTTGATGTTACATTTGCTTTGTTATTGCAATCACTAATTGTTCCTTTATTCGTTCCACATATACCACCGACATAGCTCCTTCCTATTACATTGCCCTCTGTGGTTACATTTTTAACTTCTCCGCCGTCACCTATGATGCTGAATAAGCCGGCATTTTATTCTGACTTGTCCACATTTAACTTGATCGTTGCACCATTTCCATCGAATACACCGGTATATCCGGCATCTTTGACATTTGCCGGCATAGGCTGCCACGTTTCGTCTGAAACATCAATGCTGGCAACACCATCTGCTACTTTTGCACAAATGCCAAGATTTGCAGCATTTCCATCTAACAATGCTGCAAATGACTTTAAATCTGCTGCATCTTCAATAATATACGGGTCATTATATGTTCCACTACCGGATAATGTCCCTTCTGCTGCCTGTACTTCGAGTGTTCCAAGACTGCTTCCTAAGACACTTGTCACCATCAATGCAAATGCCAGAAAGAGACTGAACACGGAAGATATACTCTTTTTTTCTGTGAATCGTCTTTTCTTCATATTTTCCCTCCTACATATTTTCAACACTTGACTTTTCATTAAAATTCTAACATATGGTCCGCATTTTGTATAGCAAACTAAAGTCTAGGTTTTTGTCCTGATTTTTCCAAACTTTTTACCAAACTCTTACACTGGACCATTGGCTGAAAGCCGCTTCTGACAAGGATTTACGGATATTTTTTCAATCCAAAAAGAGGATGCACTCCCTGCCGGAAGTTCATCCTCTGATGTTCTGCTTTTTATGATCCTGTAAGATCCTTAGAATGTGAATTTGTCTGCAAAATATGCCTCTAAATCGGTAATCTTGATGCGCTCCTGCTCCATGGTGTCACGGTCACGGACGGTAACTGCTCCATCCTCTTCGGAGTCGAAATCATAAGTGATACAGAATGGTGTACCGATCTCATCCTGTCTTCTATAACGCTTTCCGATATTTCCACGGTCATCAAATTCACAGTTGTATTTCTTAGATAACTGTGTGAAGACTTTTTCTGCACCCTCATTTAATTTCTTAGATAACGGAAGTACACCGATCTTTACCGGTGCAAGTGCCGGATGGAAATGAAGTACGGTTCTCATATCCGGTTTTTCTTCTGTTCCGATATTTTCCTCATCATAAGCTGCACATAAGAATGCTAATACCACACGGTCTGCACCCAGTGAAGGCTCGATAACATATGGAATGTATTTTTCTTTCTTTTCATCATCAAAATAACTCATATCCTGACCGGATGTGTTCTGATGCTGTGTCAGGTCATAATCGGTTCTGTCTGCGATTCCCCAAAGTTCTCCCCAGCCGAATGGGAATAAGAACTCGAAGTCTGTAGTTGCTTTACTGTAGAATGCCAGCTCTGCCGGATCATGGTCTCTGAGTCTTAACTCATCTTCTTTCATTCCAAGGCTTAACAGCCAGTCACGGCAGAAACTTCTCCAGTAATCAAACCACTCTAAGTCTGTTCCAGGCTCGCAGAAGAACTCTAACTCCATCTGCTCAAATTCTCTGGTACGGAAGGTAAAGTTACCCGGTGTGATCTCGTTACGGAAGGATTTTCCGATCTGGCAGATACCAAACGGGATCTTCTTTCTGGAGGTTCTCTGTACGTTTTTGAAGTTGACAAAGATTCCCTGTGCCGTCTCAGGTCTTAAATATACGGTATTCTTTGCATCTTCTGTGACACCCTGGAAAGTCTTGAACATCAGGTTGAACTGACGGATGTCCGTGAAGTTATGTTTTCCACAGGTCGGACATGGTACATTGTGCTCTTCGATGAAGTTCTTCATCTGCTCCTGTGACCAGCCGTCTACGGAATCTTCTAAGGTAATTCCATTCTCTTCTGCAAAATCTTCAATGATCTTATCTGCACGGAATCTCTCATGACACTCTTTACAATCCATTAACGGATCGGAGAAACCGCCAAGATGTCCGGATGCCACCCATGTCTGCGGGTTCATCAAGATCGCACAGTCTACGCCGACGTTATATGGATTCTCCATTACAAATTTCTGCCACCATGCTTTTTTTACGTTATTTTTTAATTCTACACCAAGATTTCCGTAATCCCATGTATTTGCCAGTCCTCCATAAATCTCAGAACCCGGATATACGAATCCTCTTGCCTTTGCCAATGCAACAATTTTGTCCATGGTCTTTTCCATTGCTTTTTTCCTCGCCTTCTTTATTTGTACACAATATACGTCAGTGACGTATCATCTGCATTTTCTTTCTGGATCGAAACGGTCTTTTCGTCTTTAATCTTGACGTTGTTTCCTGACACATATGCTACTTTTCCACTTACCGCAACATCTATGCTCTCACTCGTAATGACTACTTTATAGCTGTCATCACCATCGATATTCTTATCGGTTGCTTTCTTTTTTAATTTTCCATCCTTGACCGGATAAAAATGCTCCGGGAATGTATAACCGTCCGCTACGGCTTCTACAACGCTTCCCTGATATAAGGTCTCGTCATTAAAATCCGAATAGGTCTTGGTATCGTCAAATTTGACGGTCAGATATGCTTTTCCTTCTTCTACCGCAAACCCGCCGGACTTGACGCTGTTCCCGCTTTCTTTTTTATAATCTTCAATCTGCTGCTCTATGAATGTCTTTAACTCTTTCTCATCATAGTTATCCTGATTGAAATCTTCCGTGATATTTTCTACGACTTTCCCGCCGTCTTTAATATGAAGTGTTGTGCGGTCTTCCTTTGTCCCACAGCCGGTCACAAGCATCATTACCGCTGCTGCTGCAAGGCAGACAACCATCTGTTTTTTCATATGTAACCTCCTAACTTATGCAAATCTCTCACATTATACCCTTTTATCCGCAAAATTTCAACTTCTAGCGGCGAATCTCCTCTAAGACTTTTAACGACTTGAATTTTCGGTCTACATAAATAGCAAGATAGGACTTTAAAATTCGCTCTAACGTCTGCAACACTGCCTCCGATACCTGAAAGGTGTAGAGCTTTTCAATGCTGCTTGTGATGATGTACTGCATAGTATAGAGTGTGGATTCGTCCAGCCGTATGACGTTTTCCTCATTTTTACATTCACTGCACAGGGTTCCGGCATATTTTGCACTGAACCATCCTAAATCTTCCTCTTTTTTACACTTTCTACAGGAAAAGACATTCGGATATTCTCCATTGATCGTAAGAATCTTCAATTCATAGATGCAGCGTACCAGCCGGTTTAAATAGGCATCACTCTCTAATGCACGGAGGGACTGATAGAGCAGCTTTAACATCTCTGTCGCATTTTCATTTTCCACCGCATAATAATCCGCAAACTCCAGAAAATAGAACCCGTAATAGGCGGCTTCTAAATCCATGGTCAGTTCCCGGAAATAGTTGGTAATTTCTGCTTTTACCAGATTATATGTACTTCTCCCTTCATATAGTTCAAACTGACCAAATGCAAAAGGATTTGTTGCAGCGAGGAGCTGGGAATTCGGTCTTCTCGCTCCTCTTGCAAATGCTGTGATCTTTCCTCTTTCTTTGCTGAGCAATGTAATTCTCTTATCGTAATCCCCTATGGGTATCACTGACAGCACCATTCCTGTCAACACCAGATTCTGCCCCATGCTTTGCCACACCTCTTGCCTTCTGTTCACTGTCTGCCATATGCTCAATCATTTTATATGCCAGATAGTCCGTGACTCTTCCTGTACTCATGAATTGTTTCCAGGTTTCCTCTCCCATGAAAATTCCTCCTTGTCGGATGCTGTTATCTATGTTATTAGAATTTCCATGGTGAGCTTTCCTATACCAGCAAATAATTACCAGTTGACATTTTTCTTACATTTCGTCTTTGCGGTAGCCAAAATTTTTGATTAAAAAATCACTGTCACGCCAGTCTTTTTTTACCTTGACCCAAAGTTGCAGATTGACTTTTGCATCTAAAAGACGCTCTATTTCAAATCTTGCATTGCTTCCTATCTTTTTTAACATACTTCCCTGTTTTCCGATAATGATTCCTTTATGGGAATCTTTTTCACAAACAATGGTCGCATCGATATCGATGATCTTTTTGCCTTTCCGTACTTTCATTTTATCCACGGATACTGCAATTCCATGCGGAATCTCTTCGTTTAGTGCATGCAACGCTTTTTCACGGATGACCTCTGCTACGATCTGACGCTCCGGCTGGTCGGTGATGGTATCTTCATCATAGAACTGCGGGCCATATGGCAGATATTTAAATATGAGGTCTGTCAATATTTCCGTGTTCTGACCACGAAGTGCCGATAGCGGAACGATTTCCGCAAAATCATAGACCTTGCGATAGGTATCAATATACTCTAATATTTTTTCTTTTTCATCAACGGTATCTACTTTATTGATAATCAAAATGACCGGTGTATTTACCCGTTGCAGTTTTTCGATAATGTGCTGCTCACCCGCTCCGATAAAATTACTCGGCTCCACTAACCAGAGTACCACATCCACTTCATTTAACGTCTTTTCCGCAACATTGACCATGTATTCTCCCAGCTTATTTTTTGCTTTATGGATGCCGGGTGTATCTACAAATACAATCTGTCCTTTTTCCATATCGGTATATACGGTCTGAATCCGGTTTCTGGTTGTCTGTGGTTTGTTGGATGTAATCGCTATCTTCTGTCCGATCAAGTGATTCATCAAGGTTGACTTTCCTACATTCGGACGTCCGATGATCGTTACAAATCCCGATTTAAAATTATTGTTCATTCCGTCTCCTTTGATTTTTCCTTTCGTACATTCCTAGTACAGATTTTTCAGTTCCATAAACATCTCTTTTTCTGCTCTTAATGTTTCTTCGTTTCCGATTACACAGAGATCCTGCTCTTCTAAGACCGCCTGTACTAAAGGTGCCAACGCACGGATGTCCTCTGCCGTGCCGCTTAATACTGCATCTCTTTCTTTTTGCAGTTCTTCATCCGTGATATGTCCTAAATAACAGATCAGGGAACGCCGTCCTCTTGAAATCGGGGTCAGCGGTGTGTCCATTTCGCTGATGGTACCGATAATATATTTTGTCATATCTCTTTCGTCTGCATCAAATTCCTTTAAATACTCTGGAATCTTTTCATAGATTTCATTGGTCGCACGAAGTTTCGGGTCACGGTAGGAAGCAAAGTAGGTGTCTCCGTTCTTTCCAAATCCACTCATGCAGCCATAAGCTCCACCTTTGACGCGGATATTGATCCACAGGTAATCATAGCCCATAATGACTTTTAAAATCCTTAGTGTTCCTGTATAGGAATACCCTTTTTTCACAAAGTTGCCCGCACGGGAAACATACTGTACTTTTGAGGCATCCAAAAAGCCTTCGTTCTTTTTCTCACAGAGGATCTCCTGTGGTTTTACAGGGGTCTTATCACTTGGCAGGGACTCTAACAACTCCTGCAGTTCTTTTTCTAAGAATGTGGTTCCGCCTGCACAGGTGATATTTAACATCAGTCTTTCCCTTACAAATATTTCTTTGACTAAACGTTTTAAAATTGCTTTTAATTCCTCTTTCTTTTCCTCAAAATGCTCTTCTAAATCAGCGACCATCTTATAGAGTTCAATACCCCCGGTCAGATCTGAGATCTTTGCTGTCTTTGAAAAGTAGGACATTGCCCGCATTCCTGCCATATAATGTCCCATTCCGCCAATCGCCATCTGCAATCTGGATTTACTCTGGGCGATGATCTCGTACAGACGTTTTTCATCGTCCAAATCAGAACTGCAAAGGATTTCTTTTACCAGACGAAGCGCTGCTCCGGTCTTATCTTCTAAGAATTTTGTGCGTACTTCAAATTTCAGACTGTATTCTTCGATGTTTTCCACATCTGCCGTTCCTAAGATGTTATTGCTGATCCCACCGGTCTGCAGATCGATCTCATTGGACAGATCTGCATAGCCGTAATGCTCTGTGTCGACATAGCCAAGCACGGCTTTTAACAGTCCGACATATGGCAGATCTTCCTGACGGATATGTTTGATGTCAAACATAAAGTCTACATAGTGGATGCCGCTGGTAAACACATCGTGATAAAGTGCCGGTACGCCTGCTACCTCACATTCTTCGTTGGTCAGCTTTACGATCTCTTTTTTCAGGTCTTCCCGTTTTAAAAGCGGAATCTTCTCTAAATCCTCTTTTGGTGACGGCTCCTCCTGATACTCTTTTAAATGTCTGGTATCTGCGATGAGGCTGTCAATCTCTTCTTTGCTGAGCGTTGCCTTATATGCTGCTAATTTTTCTTCTAAGGCTTTTTCATTCTCGGCATTCAGACCCTTCTGCGGTTTTGTGATTACTACCGATACATGCGTGTTGTCTAAGAGATATTTCTGTACTAACTCCTCAAAATATCTTCCTTTTGTCTGCTCTTTTAAAAATGCATATGTCTCGATTGCTTCTATATGCATAAATGGTTCTTTTTCATCATAAATCCAACTGTCCAGACACTGTAATCCATACATCAGTCCTTTCGGATAAGCACCAAAATCAGCTTCGCGGAATTTAAATTCCATGCTGTTGATTCCTGCTAACAGTGATTTTTTACTGATACCATTCTTGACACAATCCTCTAAGACACTTCGGATAATTGCTAAAAATTCTTCTTTCTGCTCTTCGTTTGCATTCTTGGCAATAACAGAAAAAATCGGCTGATAGATTCCGTTGTCATAAGAACCCATGATGTCTTTTCCGATGCCTGCATCGATCAGCGCTTTTTTTAACGGTGCTCCAGGTGCATTTAACAATGCATATTCTAAGACTTCAAACGCTAAATAGAGTTCTTTATCTAACACATTGCCCACTACGGTATTGTAAGACAGATAGGTGTTGTCTGTTAAAGATTCACTGCTTGCGATCGGATATGGGAAGCTGATTTCTTTTGGCTTCTCAAATGCTGCCTGCTCTTTGACCGCGGAATCTAAGGTGATCGCGTCATATGCGGATAAATACTCTTTGTCGATCCACTCTAATTTTTCTGCAAAATCCATATCTCCATAGAGGTAGATATAGGAATTGCTCGGATGATAATACTTGCTGTGAAAATCTAAATAATCCTGATAAGTCAGGTCAGGAATATCTACCGGGTCTCCGCCGGATTCATTTCCATAGGTGTTATCCGGAAACAGGGAATTCAAGATGCTTCGCTCTAACACGCTTTCCGGTGAAGAAAATGCTCCCTTCATCTCATTATAAACTACTCCGTTATAAGTGATCGGTGCGTCTTCGCTCTCTAATTCGTAGTGCCAGCCTTCCTGTTTAAAAATCTCTTCATATTTATAGATATTCGGGTGGAATACCGCATCTAAATAGACATCCATCAGGTTTGCAAAATCTTTATCATTGCAGCTTGCCACCGGATAGACGGTCTTATCCGGATAGGTCATGGCGTTTAAAAAGGTATTCAGGGAACCCTTTGCCAATTCTACAAACGGATCTTTGACCGGAAATTTATCCGATCCGCATAATACGGTATGTTCTACGATGTGTGCCACTCCGGTACTGTCCTTTGGCGGTGTACGGAATCCGATATAAAATACTTTATTCTCGTCGTCATTCCGGATCAGTGCTATCTTTGCCCCGGTCTTTTTATGACGCAATCTATATCCGACAGAATTCAAATCCTGTAATTCTTTCTTTTCTAATAATTCGTATGCCTCTAATGTGTTTAAGTCTCTCAACGCCGTGTCTGCTCCTCTCTGCAAAAATTCACTTGTTTGCTCTATCTATTTTTTATAAAAATATATCATTTAAAAAGAGGGTGCCTGACACCCTCTTTTGGTTATTATTCCCAATTCTACTCTATTTATGAATTAACCAAGACGAACAACATTTGCTGCCTGTGGTCCCTTCTCGCCTTCTACTACTTCAAACTCTACACGCTCTCCGTCTTTCAGCTCTTTGAAACCATCCATGTTCAAAGCAGAAAAATGTACAAATACATCTTTTCCTTCTTCATCAGAAATAAATCCGTAACCTTTTTTGGCATTAAACCATTTTACTGTTCCCTGCTGCATAAAACCTTCCTCCTAACACACTGTTCATCCCTTCCCCAAGGGCTTATTTACTTTTTTATACTAGCACAATTTTCCATGTTCGTCAACGAGTTCCATAGCCCCGGAGCATGGTTTTTCGCTCCCGGTAATCCGGCATCATGCTCTCTACAAATGCCCAGAATTGCTTTGAATGATTCGGATGGATAAAATGTGCAAATTCATGCACAATTACATATTCGATACACTCCTTCGGCGTAGCAATGAGCCATGCATTCAAGGTGATCCTTGCCTTTACGGGCTGGCACGAACCCCAGCGGGATGTCATGCTGCGAATGGTGATCTTCGGATATGGCACTCCGTATTTTTCAAATTGCGGATAGATGCTTTCTATGATCTCAGAAAACACCTGCACGGTCTGTTCTTTGAACCACTGTTGTACCAGCCGCTCCTTTTTTGTAAAATTTTCTGTTTGTTTTAAATATAGGCACAAATAGATTCCGTCCGTCTCTACCCGCTCGGTCTCTGCCTCTTTGACTTTTAAGCACAGGCTTTTCCCCAGAAAGCCGAAGGTTTCTCCGTCCACATATTGTTTTGATGCTAACTCCTGCGTATTCTTCCTCGAATACTCCCGGATCGCCCGCTCTATGTAGTCCTGCTTTTCTATAATAAAATCCTCGATCCTCCACACCGGGACTCTGTTGTTTGCCGACACGCAGACGGAGCCGTCGGACTTGATGCGAAGGTTGATGTTCTTTACCGGCTTACGCTCTAAGAGGTAGGTCAGGGTGGTGTTTTTTAATTGTATGTTGTGATATTCTTTTTGGGTTGTCATGTTTTTTGTTCTATATTTGTCCATGGTTTTCTTGTTTTTGTTTCCTGGTATTCGTATTTATTATACCATTTTATCTTTGGAATGTCAGTGATGGATGTCTTTCCAAACTAATATGTATCTCCACCTTGACTTTTCAAAACGGATATGCTATATATGTTACGAATATACAATCTAAATACAAATTGCCGCCGGGTAAGCTCGCTTTACCTCATTCCGTTAGGCCTTAGAAGGAATGAGCGTAAGGCGTTTTTTTTGCTCTATAGGAAGCACCGTGTTACATGAAAATATGAAAGTTGTGTTTCCTATAGAGCAAAAAGCCCTTCGGGCGAAGATGCGCAGCTCACGAATAAGTAAATATCTGCTATGCAGCACCGCTCGCGCGCGGAACAAAAGCTGTGCTATGGAAGACACCAGAGCGCAGGAGTGTATGAAGCACACTTTTGTTCTAATTTTTTTAGGAAAGGAAAACACAGATGAAACAACATACGATTCTCAATGATTTTATAAAATATGCCTCTCTCAATGTCCTTGGCATGATTGGACTGTCCTGCTATATTTTAGCCGACACCTTTTTTATCTCTAAAGGACTGGGTGCAGACGGACTTACCGCCTTAAATCTCGCCATTCCAGTGTACAGCTTTATTCACGGAAGCGGTCTGATGATCGGCATGGGCGGAGGCACACGCTATTCTATTTTAAAAAGCCAGAACCGACAAAAAGATATGAATCAGGTATTTACCAATGCAGCTGTTGCTTTTTTACTGCCTGCACTTTTCTTCTTCTGCGCCGGTCTGTTTTTCTCTGCCCCACTTACACATCTGCTTGGTGCAAATGAAACGGTCTTTGAAATGACACAGACTTATCTGCGGGTGATCCTGTTTTTTGCTCCGGCTTTCATGCTCAACAATCTGCTTTTATGTTTTGTCCGCAATGACGGTGCTCCACAGCTTTCCATGCTGGCTATGCTGATGGGCAGTTTTTCTAACATCCTGTTAGACTATATTTTTATTTTCCCATGTAAAATGGGGATTTTCGGTGCTGTCCTCGCAACAGGATTTGCTCCGCTGATCAGTATCCTAATACTGTCAACTTTCTTTTTTCAGAAGAAAAATCATTTTCATTTAGAAAAATGCCGCATTTCTCCCGGATTGATACGCCACATCTGCTCCGATGGTCTGCCGTCTCTGATCACAGAGCTTTCGTCCGGCATTGTGATCATTATTTTTAATATGATCATTTTAAATCTGCAGGGAAATACAGGTGTGGCCGCTTATGGTATCATTGCAAATATTTCTCTGGTTGTGATCTCTGTCTACACCGGAATCGCACAGGGTATCCAGCCGATCCTCAGCAGCAGCTATGGAAAGGGTGACCGCACCGCGGTACATTCTATTTTGCGTTATGCTCTGATCACAATGCTGGCTATCTCTGTTTTGGTGTACCTTGGTATTTTCTTCTGTGCCGAGCAGATTACTGCCATTTTTAACAGCGAAAAAAATGTCCTTCTACAGCAAACTGCTGTAAAAGGACTTGTCATTTACTTTACCGCATGTGTTTTTGCGGGATTCAATATTATTCTGTCGGTGTATTTTACCTCCACGGAATTTGCCCGCCCGGCACATGTCATCTCGCTTTTACGCGGATTTTTTGTCATTATCCCGATGGCATTTTTCCTGTCTTACCTGTTTGGCATGACCGGTGTATGGCTCGCCTTTCCTGTAACTGAGTTGTTGGTCAGTATTCTTGGCGGAATTTTATTTTTCCGGCATAACAGATCATAGACGACTGGCTGGGAAACCACGAAATCATAAAACCGTAAAATGATAAAACTACAAAGCTATAAACCTATAAATCTATAAGATTATAAAATTACAGCAAGAACTCCGTCAAAAGTGTGTTGCTGACATCAATGCCTGCTTCCGTGAAGAAAATCCTGCCCTCACGTTTCTCTAAATAACCTTCAGATGTCAGCTTTGCAAGTGCCGGTCCGTAGGCACCTTCAATCTCCATTCCAAAAGCTTCTTTAAAATCTGCCCTTGAAATTCCATTCGTCATGCGGAGTCCTAAAAACATGAACTCTTCCATCTGTGCTTTTTTCGTTAAGACTTCTTCATCTTCACGCTCAAAATTGCATTTACGATATTCAAACATGATATCTGTATTATGGAATCTGGTATTTTCAAACAGGGAGCTTGCTCCAATTCCCATTCCGATATAGTTCTCTCTTCGCCAATAACCTACATTATGTTTACATTCGTAACCCTCTCTTGCGTAATTTGAGATTTCATATCGGTTATAACCATGCTCTGCTAACAGTTCCTTTGTCAGCTTGTACATCCTGCGTTCTTCTTCCTCACTTGGAAGATATTTCGGTTTTCCACCGGCAGCACGGATATATTCATCCTCAGAATAACGCTCATAAAACGGCGTATCTTTTTCTATCATCAGACTGTAGGCAGAAATGTGTTCCGGTTTTAAGCGAAGCACATTTTTTAAGGTAATCTCATAGGAAATAACGGTCTGCGCAGGAAGTGCTGACATCACATCTACGTTGATATTTTCAAATCCTGCTTTTCTTGCCGCATCATAGCTCTCTAAGAAATCTTCATAGCTGTGGATCCTGCCTAACATTTTTAATTCCTGATTATTTGCAGACTGCAATCCAAAACTCAAACGATTGATCCCACTCAACCGGTAAAGTGCCAGCTTTTCTCTCTCGACCGTTCCCGGATTGCACTCAATCGTAATTTCCGCATCTTTTTTTACATGAAAATACTTATAGATTTCCTGTAAAATAGAATCGATTACCTGTGCTTTTAACGTGGATGGTGTTCCTCCTCCAAAATAGATCGTCGATACCTCATAATCCTCGCAGTCATATGCCTGATATTTAATTTCATTTAATAATGCCCTGATATATTCCTTTTTCTCAAATGCACTTGCTTCCCCTGATAAAAAGTCGCAATAGTCGCATTTTTTTATACAAAAAGGGATATGTATATATAATTCTAAATTCTTCATGTTTTTATTATAACGCGAATCCCGTTTGCTGTACAGTTCTAATCTTGGCTTTCTGTACCGATTCCTTTTTTCTTCCTTTTATGGTTTACAAGCATCCTCCTTATATGTTATGATTGCATAGTCAACTGTCTTGTCAGTTGTAAATTAAAGTAAATCAATTTAGAGGAGTTGTTATTATTATGTCAAAAGAACCCGGTTCATTTAAACAGTTTTTAGCACGGAAAAATGTTGTATTTTCCGCAAAACGATACGGTATTGATGCCCTTGGTGCTATGGCGCAGGGACTCTTTGCCTCCCTTCTGATGGGAACGATCCTTTCCACATTAGGCCAGCAGATCGGTTTTGAGCTGCTTGTCACGATCGGTGACTATGCCAAAGGAATCTGTGGACCTGCGATGGCAGTGTCTATCGGTTATGCTTTACAGGCACCTCCACTGGTCCTGTTTTCACTGCTGGCTGTCGGAAATGCTGCAAATACTTTGGGCGGTGCCGGTGGTCCGCTTGCTGTTTTGGTCGTGACAATTTTTGCTGCCGAATGTGGTAAAATGGTTTCTAAAGAAACGAAGATTGATATTCTCGTTACCCCGCTTGTTACCATTTTAGTTGGTTCCCTGCTCTCTATCTGGTGGGCTCCTGCAATCGGTAAAGCGGCAAGCTCTGTCGGAAACCTGATCATGTGGGCAACTGAATTACAGCCATTCTTCATGGGTATTCTGGTATCTGTCATTGTAGGTATTGCCCTGACACTTCCAATCAGCAGTGCTGCGATCTGTGCTGCACTCAGCCTGACCGGACTTGCCGGAGGTGCTGCTGTTGCCGGATGCTGTGCGCAGATGGTTGGATTTGCAGTTATGAGCTTTAAGGAAAATAAATGGGGCGGTCTGATCGCACAGGGAATTGGTACAAGCATGCTGCAGATGGGTAATATTGTAAAAAATCCACGCATCTGGATTCCACCAACACTTGCTTCTGCCATTACCGGCCCGATCGCAACCTGTATTTTTAAAATGCAGATGAACGGTACTCCGGTATCTTCCGGTATGGGAACCTGTGGATTTGTTGGTCAGATCGGTGTATACACCGGATGGCTGAATGATATTGCTGCCGGAACAAAGACTGCTATCACAGGTTTTGACTGGCTTGGTCTGGTATTGATCTGTTTTGTTCTCCCTGCAATACTGAGTGTTGTGTTCTGTGAGATTTTACGAAAGATCGGATGGATCAAAGAAGATGATTTAAAATTAGCGGACTAAGCTACAGCTTTTTGGATGTTACTACTGTTACATAGTAATTTGTTTACAAAAAAGTCGGACTGCCAAGGTGTTCCTTATACATAACCCTGACAGTCCGGTTTTTATTTTTCTTTATTTTCCATCATCCAATTTCAGGACACTCATAAATGCTTCCTGCGGAATCTCTACGTTTCCGACCTGGCGCATTCGTTTCTTTCCTTCTTTCTGTTTTTCTAACAGCTTTCTCTTTCGTGTGATATCACCACCGTAACATTTTGCAAGTACATCTTTTCGCATGGCTTTTACGGTTTCGCGTGCGATGATCTTACTGCCGACTGCTGCCTGTATCGGTATCTCAAACAGGTGTCTCGGTATCTCTTCTTTCAGTTTCTCACACATCTTTCGTCCACGCTCATATGCACTTCCTTCAAATACGATAAAGGACAGGGCATCGACTTCTTCACGGTTGATCAGAATGTCGAGTTTTACCAGATTGGAACGGACATATCCTTTCATCTCATAGTCAAACGATGCATATCCTCTCGAACGTGATTTTAAAGCATCAAAGAAGTCATAGATAATCTCATTGAGCGGCAGATCATATTTTAAGAGTGCCCGTGTCTCTTCCATATATTCCATGCTGATATACGTTCCACGACGCTCCTGACACAGATCCATGATCGCTCCGATATATTCACTTGTGACCATAATTTCGGCACTGACGATCGGCTCTTCCATATATTCAATCTGTGCCGGGTCCGGTAAGTTCGACGGATTGGTCAGCTCCATCACTTCCCCATTGGTCTTATGCACCTTATAAATAACACCCGGTGCCGTTGTGACTAAGTCTAAATTATATTCTCTTTCTAAACGCTCCTGCACGATCTCTAAGTGGAGCAGTCCTAAGAATCCGCAGCGGAATCCAAAACCAAGGGCGATGGATGTCTCTGCCTCAAACTGAAGTGCCGCGTCATTTAACTGCAATTTTTCTAAAGCATCTCTTAAATCCGGATATTTTGCTCCGTCTGCCGGATAAAGACCGCAGTATACCATCGGATTGACTTTTTTATATCCCGGAAGCGGCTCTTTGCATGGGCGGTTTGCATCGGTGACCGTATCTCCCACACGGGTATCCTGTACATTTTTCAGACTCGCCGTGATATAGCCTACCATGCCTGCTGAAAGTTCATCGCATGGAATGAACTGTCCTGCACCAAAATAACCGACCTCTACGACATCTGCTTTTGCTCCTGTCGCCATCATCTGAATGGTTGTCCCAACACGGACACTTCCCTCTTTGATACGGCAAAATACAATAACTCCTTTATAGGAATCATACAGCGAGTCAAAGATCAACGCCTGTAACGGTGCGTCCGGATCTCCCTGCGGTGCCGGAATTTTTTCTACGATCTGCTCTAAGACATCTTCTACATTCAATCCCGTTTTTGCAGAAATCCTTGGCGCATCCTGTGCCTCGATTCCAATTACATCTTCGATCTCTTCCACGACACGATCCGGGTCTGCACTCGGAAGATCGATCTTATTGATGACCGGCATAACATCCAGGTCATGGTCAAGGGCAAGATACACGTTCGCAAGTGTCTGTGCCTCAATTCCCTGTGCTGCATCTACCACTAAGATCGCACCATCGCATGCTGCAAGGCTTCTGCTGACCTCATAGTTGAAATCGACATGTCCCGGTGTATCTATCAGATTAAAAATATACTCTTCACCATCTTTTGCAGTATAGACGATACGGACAGCCTGCGCCTTGATCGTAATACCTCGTTCTCTCTCCAGATCCATGTTATCGAGCACCTGTGACTGCATCTCACGACTGGTCAGAAGTCCCGTTTTTTCAATAATGCGGTCTGCTAAGGTGGATTTTCCATGGTCAATATGTGCTATGATACAAAAATTACGAATTTTACTCTGGTCAATATGTGACATGACTCCTCCTTAAAACCATCCCTTTTTCTTTACAAAGAAAAACAGAATCGCAAACATAATAAAATAAATTGCTATCATCAGGTAATCAGAAAAATGGAATACCTGCTGTAATATTGTGCTGACGATCATTGGTATAAATACGCATACCATTGCGGATATTATCTTGCTCATTTTTATCTCCTCCTGTATATCGGCTTGCATTAAAACCCACTTTATATGGTATTATTTTTTCGGTTATTCGTCAAGAAAAAAAGCAAGGCCGCCGCAGAACCCAGTCGGCGTGGCAGCCTTGCTTTTCTCCACTTTTTCTCACTCCTGTATGACCCGGTGCAGCACATCCGCAAGCGGGACCATGGCATTTTTTGCCTCCTGTAAGGTATTTGTCTGCGCTCCAACCTCGATCAACAGGCTTTTCGGCTTAAAATGCATATTATAACGATAACCTTTTAAATAAATCGGTCTTGCAAGTCCCGGATAATACTCTGCCGCTTTTAACTGCATCTGGAAGGAAAATGCCAGATTATCCTGTATGTAGGGATTTTTTAAATAGGAAATATCTCCAAGTGCCGTTGTGCGGCTGAGTCCGTTAAAAAACATGATGGATGCCATCTGCGTGCCGTCTACTTCCGTCACAAGTCTTGTTCCCTCTGCCACTCCGTCACGGTGTAAGTCGATCACTACTTCAATACTTGGATTTTCCCTAAGAATCTGCTCAATTGCCGGCTCAGCATTGGAATAGGCATGATCTCTGTCATTGACATCATAAGTTCCGGTATGATGCAGTACATTCATTCCATATTTTTCGCGTAAGATCTGTGTCAGATATTCTCCGACCCCGACAACCGTGGTATCTAAATTCCCTGGTGCGGAATCCGCATACCCTTCCTGTGAATGTGTATGATAGATCAGGATCTGTGGACCCTCCACATTTTTTGCCAAATGCATATCCTCCGATAGCATTTTTTCTGCGTTTAACTGCTCTCCGGTAATGGTCGTGGTGCGGTCTACCGTATAAAAATTCTGTCGCAGATAATCAAAATCCGCTAATTTTTCCTTGGAAAAATTCACCACCGGCTTCTGACTTTTTTTCTCACTCTCTTCGTCTTTGTTCCGGCTGACTAATTCTCCCGTTTTTTCATCTACATGATTTTCATCCGCTGCCTCTTTTGCCCGTATCATTTCATAGGTCAGTTCGCTCTCGGATGCCGTATCATAGACCTCATTATTTTTCATATAACTGTAAAGAGGGAGTACCCGTTTAAAATACTCCCTGCTGTCTTTTGTCTGGTCATATGTCATTGCCGGCGTATAGGTTTTTAAAATGTCACTGTAGAGTTCTTTTTCAAACTGTGACATCATCAGCGTTCCTAAGGTATTATTTCCCTGCGTCCTGCTGCTTCTGCCCCCCACCGCGATCATTCCGGTCATCAGGACGCATACTAGCAGTCCCTTTGCTTTATTTTTACATTTCTTTTTATTTACTCTGTCCATAACAATATATTATATGCATGGACAGGCTGCTTTATTCTAAGAATTTGTACAGGCTGTTTTTTCAAATGCCAGATTCAGTCCTTCGGATATGGTAAAACTCAGTCTTTTTATGGATTCATCAATATCTTTTGGCGTTACAAAAAAGGAGTTCAGGGTGCAGTCCACTTCTTCGTAGTAACCGCTGATGGCATCGTTGACAATGGTAGCCGCATCTACCACGGTCGGAACTCCGATCGCGATCACCGGGATTCCGACACTCTCACGATTCAGTCCATGTCTGTGGTTTCCCACGCCTGAGCCAGGATTGATTCCCGTGTTGGTGATCTGAATGGTCCGGTTCAGCCGTTTCACACTTCTTGCCGCTAATGCGTCCACAGCTACGATACAATCCGGCTCTGTCTCCCGGATGACTCCCCGGATGATCTCTAAGCTCTCCATTCCGGTCTGTGCCATGACCCCCGGTACGATACTGCTGATCAGATTGCTATGCTCTGCACCCAACGCATATTTTCCAAATTCACGGATCACATGCCTTGTGATCATCATGTTATCCGCCACCCGCGGTCCGAGTGCGTCCGGCGTTATCTCACGGTTTCCAAGTCCTACCACTAAGACAGACAATTCCTCCCTGTTCACAGGGATCATTCCCCGCAGCACTTTTGCTAATTCTTCAGATATTTCCCTGTGATATCCGTCATCGCCGTCTGTCATTTCCTGCGCTTCTATCGTGATATAGGAGCCTCTTGGTTTTCCCATACTCTTTGCTCCGTTTTCCGTTTCTATGATCACTTCCGTAATCTTAATATTCTCTCCACGCTCTTCTTCATGGATTCGCACACCCTTCAGTTCGACGTTGTCCTCTTCAAACTTTTCTTTTGTTTCTAACGCTAAATCGGTTCTTACCTGAAACATTTTCTTATCACTCCTGTTGATTTTCTTCTATTTTTTGCAAAAAAGCGGATTTTATGTATTGACAGATAATAGGGGATGACCTAAAATATAATAGTATGTTTACATTAGCGCTCCGTGTCCGCTTTGATGTAACAATCATGTAAAACAATTCAGAATCATTGGAGGTGTACAGATTGGCTAACATTAAATCAGCAAAGAAAAGAATCTTAGTAACTGAGAAAAGAACTGCTAGAAACAAATCTATCAAATCTGCTGTTAAGACATCTATTAAGAAAGTAGAGGCAGCTATCGCAGCAAAAGATAAAGCTGCTGCTGAAGAGGCTTTAAAAGCTGCTATCGGTCAGATCAACAGAGCTGCTACAAAAGGTGTATATCATAAAAACACCGCTGCTAGAAAAGTTTCCCGTTTAACACTCGCTGTTAACAAGATGGCTTAATCCGGTAGAAAATAGATATTTATGATAAAGAAACCACCAGTACCGTCATGCTGGTGATTTTTTTATTGTCTGAAACAGGTTGTGTCGCAGAACTACTTCTTAGATATTCCAATGAACCTCAGTAAATTTGTGTTTAATAATCCGTTTTAGCGTAAATATTCACATATCATCTTACAGTTATCCTCAGTTTTTCAGACCACTCTGCTTCCTTAAAGCCAACCAGCACAGTACCGCCATTTACAACTAATTTATATTATGCTCATCCAGCCACTTTTTAGCCTTCTGGCAGGTTGAACATTTGGGATAATATACAAATAACATTTTCTCATCCCCAATCAAGTCTGATTCATCATCCTTAATAGTCTCTCTATACTTTCTTATATATTTTGCACAAAAAATCCTGTATTTTAACCATTGGTACAATGGTCTATAAAGTTACAACAACTCCATGCGATAGTACTCTTATTTCCACCAAGGTCATGTAGCTACAGATTCATAGATGTAAAGGCAGAGGAAGGGCTAACGACCACACCTAATTCAGAGTGTGTACTAAATGCTCTTGCAATAGACAACCCTGTGGAGGATGCTCGCCTTTATAGTTTCCTGTGACAATATATTTTTGAATGCTGCCTTCCAGCTTTCCGTTTGAACAAAAGCCAAACTTCTTTCATCGCCATTTCTAACTTTTCTAATTTCAATCATAACAATTCTCTCCGTTTATTAATAGAATTTCTACAACTCTGCAAATCTCAAGTTGTCAAGTTTCCAGCTGTTCCATTGTTCCGTTGCTCAGCTTATATACTTCCCCATAAAATTTCTTTTTTTCATCGGAACAAACGATCACGCTGTCATCACACAGACCATATATGATGTACTCTTTCGACAATTGCATCAGTTCATCAGTTACATTTTGGTGGTCAAAATGCGGCTCGACCGAAATGTCTACACACCCTAATGCGTTATAGATTTCTAATTCATTGTGGCGGCACGTTAATGTGCATATGGCTGTCTTCCCCAAATTGATGGAGCCTGCACTCATTCCAATGATAAGACCCGGGTGCTTCCGAATAGCATCATCCAGACCATATTTCACCAAATAGGCATACTGTACAGGCGTATCACCTCCTGCCAGCCAGACCACATCCGCCTTAGAGACTGCCTTCCTTGCTTCAGCTGCATCCATGCGTCCGTCAATAACATACGAATTTTCAAAATAAATTCCGCTTTCTTCAAGCATATTCAGAAAAAGATGAAAATAGCAATCTGTCGTACCATGATCCTTTTCAAATTCGGATGCGACAAACGCAAAACTTTTCCGTTGGGTCACCAGGGTTTGAAACAGCTCACGATTCTTTCCGTGTATCCCATCAGGAAACATACTTGTTAAAACATATGTGCTCATATTCTCCTCCCAAACTTCCGATTTTTCCAACTCTACAAGCCGGAATTTAGTAAATTGAACTTCCAATGTGTTTATCTTTTCTCCATTGCGGAGCATCTCCATCATCAGCCCAATATTCATCCATTGAAATAATCTTGTTATTTGCTGTCTTAATAAATGATGTCACATGAAAAAAAGTACTCCTATCTTTGGGATAAACAGATGTGACTGTAATGGTTAAATCATTCATTCGTTCTATTCTTTCGACAACGCCATCCCAGTCTCCCGGATACTCACAATTGGCAATAATAAACTCATCAACATTAAAATGTTCATTTGTACAATGCCAGTTTATATAAGCATCTTTATGAAAATATTTTCTAATTGCGTTCTCATCTTGCGCAAGAATGACTTTCCAAAATTCCTTTACATTCATTTTTCATTCCCTCTCATTACTACTCCAAATTTTCGATTGAGATTTCACCTGTTTTAAGAGATTTAATAACTGTTATATTTTGTTATCAAATTCTCCGCAAACCATTGAAAATACCGAATTTGTCACAGTTTATCTAATCTACATCTCTTTGGCAATACAAGACTAAAAGCTCCTGCTGCATTAAGAGTAGGAACTGTAAATGACTCTACAATTCTCTTCTCTGTACTACGCTGTCCTCGTATCAAATCTCCGAACCTCTCTAGTCAAAAGCCCTTGCATAATGGGTTTCACTGCCTACATCAATACCTACAACTAAAGTTTTTTCTCAACCTTCTTTCTTGGAATTCCTTATGCTTGAATTATACAGGAAATTCCTTAAAATTGAAATATTTAGATTTGCTCCAGTATATTGTCATTCAGCAAGAAATCAAAGATTCCGACTGTTATGATACCTTGTTCATCAGTATTCGGTTTGATATCATCTTTCACGACTATAATTTTTTTGAAAAAGTCATTTAATTTGGTCAATGACTTTTTTTCCTGTACTATTTTTTCAGGAGATGTCATTTCAAATGCAGATTGGATATAGTATTTCTTATCCCCTTTATTAGCAATAAAATCTATTTCCAGAAGCTTTTTTTCTCTTTTTCCTGAATTTGATGTCTCATAAACTTCTACAACACCTACATCAACACGATAACCACGGCTTCTAAGCTCTATATAGATGATATTTTCCATAATATGATTCTCTTCTTGTTGTCTGAAATTTAAGCGGGCATTTCTTAAGCCAACATCCTCAAAATAGTACTTTGCAGGAGTATTAATATATTTTTTCCCTTTCACATCGAATCGTACTGATTTCTCAATGAGAAAAGCATCAGATAGATGATCTAAATATAATTTGATGGTCTTATCTGATAACGATTTTTGACTCATGCTTTTAAAAGAGTTAGAAATCTTAGTCGGATTTGTCAATGAACCTGTTGCTGAAGCAACGATATCTACCAGTATATCTAATTCATCATCTGTCTTTATGCTGTTACGTTCTTTAATATCTTTTAGATAGATATTATTAAAGAGTGAAATCAAATATTCTGCTTTTAGTTCATCAGTCTTTCGAGAAAGAATCAATGGCAGTCCCCCATAAGTATAATAATCCTTCCAAGCCTCGTTCTTATTATCATAGGCAGTACAAAATTCTGCAAAAGATAATGGATATACACGAATTTCATCTCCGCGTCCTCTAAATTCTGTCAGAATATCACTAGAAAGAAACTTCGAATTACTTCCGGTTACATATATGTCCAGATTTTCAATATGAAGAAGCCCATTGATAAGATCCGTGAAGTTACTGTTCATCATCTGGATTTCATCCAAAAAGACATAGTGCATTTCATCATCTTTAATATTGTCTTTTACATAATTGTACAGTTTAATAGCATCTCTATATTCAATATTGGCAATATCATCCAGCGCTAAAGCAATAATATGGTCTTTTGCAACACCCATAGATAGTAGCTTATTTCTATACAAATGAAACAATAAATATGATTTTCCGCATCTTCTGATTCCGGTTACTACTTTTACAAGACCATTTTCTTTTCGTTCCAGTAGTTTATTTAAATATCTATCTCTTACAATTTCCATGATACACCTCCGAAAAAAATGTTTTGCAACTTTTTTCGGAATTAGTATACTACGAATTTGTTATATTATGCAATGTATATATTCCGAAAAAAGTTGTATTACAACAAAATTCGTAAAGAATTGATGCCTTAATAATTTTTTTCCGGTATGTTTTTTGCACCCCGTTACACTTTTCATATATTATCAGCTCTACAAATTGGAAGTTCTGATATTCTATACGGATACATCAATAGAATTACGAACTATTCTATTGCCATTTTGAACAAGTGTAGCTTCCACCGCTTCTCTTGTGACATTATCAAGAATACTTGTGTCAAATATTTGCCCTGGTTTCCAATTTGGATTAGCTGATTTCACTGCTGCATACATAGCTGCTCGATACTGTCCTTCATATTGTTCTAAAGTCCACGTACCGCTTAAGCGTTTATCTTTACTAACGCTTAACTGATAATCTCTGAAAACATCTGAACGCTTAGTTGTATCACCATTTGAAATACCTTTTTCTTGGATAAATTCTCGCTTCACATTATCAAACATTTTTTGGCGATATTCTTCCGATACACTTGTGAGTTTCTGCCACGATGTGTCTTTTCCAGTAACATCCATGCCTGGCACTCCATTTGAATTCAGTAAATCACCATCCGAATCAAACTGTTTCATCAAATTCTTAATAATGGTGTCCCTTCCACCGAATATTTCATATATCATTTTTTCTTCTGGTGACATCATGGCTTCGTTTTGAATTACTCCTGACAACCAGCCGTTTTCTTCCAATGCCTTATATTGTTTACTATTTGTATTGACACCATTATAGGAATTACCTAATCCGCTAATATTCATCGACATATAAAAGCCTCCTTGCAATTAAATTAAAAATCCGTTTTGAGTAAGTTCAATGTTATATTAGTTGTATCGTCATAATTCACCCAAAAATAAATAGTCCATTCTCTCCAAATACCGAGTTGTTTATCTCTATCCTCTAATAGTGTTTACTTCACTGTCAACTTTGTAAGCAACATATTCATAATCAAATTCATATCTGAATCTATCTCCGCCAATTCGTATCCTAATGGAATTTCTTTTAAATTATTTTGCAATGCTTCTTTATCAAATTCTGTCCCCCCTGAGTTTTACACTCCAACAAAAAACAGCCACACCCAAATCTCATCAAAATTCAATCTGGTGTGACTGTCCTTTTCCTATTTATAAGATATTACACATTCCACTTCGCAAACTCTTCGTCCGTACACTTCACATAATGTGTACCTCCGACATGATGCTCCGTTCCAAGTGTATAATCAATTCCTGACGTTGCATAGTCATAGCTTTCTGCTGATCTTGTCTTTTCTACGATGGGATTCGGTGTCGGGATCGCTGAAAGCAGGCTTTTCGTATATGGATGGATCGGATTTTCAAAAATTTCATCCGTGGTTCCTGTCTCCAGCAAATGTCCTAAGTGCAGAACTCCGATACGATCCGAGATATATTTTACCATAGACAGATCGTGAGCAATGAACAGGTAGGCTGTGCCTGTTTCCTGCTGGATATCCTTCATCAGGTTGACTACCTGTGCCTGAATGGATACATCCAGTGCAGAAATACATTCATCTGCAATGATCAGCTTCGGATTCATGATCAGGGCTCTTGCAATTCCGATCCTCTGTCTCTGTCCACCGGAAAACTGGTGTGGATAGCGGGTCGCATGCTCCGGTGCAAGACCTACTTTTGCTAAAATTGCTTTGACCATCTCATCCCGCTCTTCTTTATTTTTGCATTTATGATGGATATCAAGACCTTCGCCAATGATATCCTCTACTTTTTTTCGCGGATTCAAAGAAGCCATCGGGTCCTGAAAGATCATCTGCATCTGTGTGCGGAGTGTCTGGCTGTCTGCCTTACTCATCTTTCCACTGATATCTAAACCGTTGAATCGGATTTCTCCTGCGGTCGGGTCATACAGGCGGATGATACTTCTTCCGATCGTAGATTTCCCGGAACCGGATTCCCCTACTAATCCGTAGGTTTCTCCCGGATAAATCTTAAAGCTGACATCTTCCACTGCTTTGACGGTAAAGCTGCCGCTTACCTTAAAATACTGTTTCAGATGATCTACCGTAAGAAGCGGTGTTGTATTTTCATCAATCTTCATATTCTTCCGCCTCCTTCTTCATTCTTTCGATCCTTACCCTTAATTCCTCCGGCATCTCTACCTTCGGTACTCTTGGGTCTAACAGCCAGGTTGCCGCATAATGTGTATCCGTGATCCGGAACATTGGCGGCTCTAACTTATCATCAATCTCTAACGCATACTGGTTACGCGGTGCAAAAGCATCGCCCGGTTTTTCGCGAAGAAGATTTGGCGGTGAACCAGGGATCGTATAGAGTCTGTCATCATCGGTATCTAAATCCGGCATTGCAGACAATAATCCCCAGGTATATGGATGACGCGGATCGTAGAAAATTTCATTAATTTTTCCTTTTTCCACGATTTTTCCTGCATACATGACATTTACATAATCAGCTACTTTTGCAACCACGCCCAAATCATGTGTGATATAGATAACAGAGATTCCTCTTTCTCTTTGTACCTTGCGGATCAGCTCGATGATCTTTGCCTGAATCGTAACGTCTAATGCCGTTGTCGGCTCATCACAGATCAGCAGATCCGGATTGCAGGCAAGTGCGATCGCAATAACTACTCTCTGTCTCATACCGCCGGAAAGCTGATGCGGATAATTTTTCATTCGTTTTTCTGCATCCGTAATTCCTACCTCTTCAAGAAGATGTACTGCTCTGTCCCAGGCTTCTTTCTTTGGTGTTTTAAAATGCCAGATCATTCCCTCCATAATCTGTTTTCCAATGGTCATGGTAGGGTCTAAACTTGTCATCGGGTCCTGAAATACCATGGCGATCCGTTTCCCATTGATATGTCTTCGGATCCATTTTTTATCTTTTTGTAAAATATCTACGGTCTCCGGTGTACCATCCGCATGATGATAACTGAATTCGATCTTTCCTCCGTTTACCTCTGCGTTGGAGGCAAGAATTCCCATTGCAGCTTTCATGGTGACGGATTTTCCGGAACCGGACTCTCCTACGATAGCAACGGTTTCCCCTTTATAAAGGTCAATATTAATTCCCCGGATAGCATGTACCGGTCCTGCGGTGGTCTTGAAGGTAATATCAAGATCGGATATCGCAAGAATCTTTTCTTTGTTTTCAGACATGTTCTCGTACCTCACATTTCCTTCATTTTCGGGTCTAACGCTTCTCTTAATCCATCTGCCACAAGGTTAAAGCTCAACATTAAGAGCGCCATAACGATGATTGGCGGGATGATCTGGTAAGAATGCGTTGTAAAGCTGTTGAATCCCTCTGAGATCAATGAACCTAAGGAACATTGCGGTACCGGAATTCCAAGTCCTACGAAACTTAAGAATGCCTCTGTAAAAATAGCAGTCGGTATAGAGAACATTACCTGTGTAATGATCGGTCCGATAATGTTTGGCAGGATTTCTTTGAATATAATAAAGAAACTTCCCGCACCAAGTGTTCTTGATGCTAAAACAAACTCCTGCTCTTTCAGCTTTAACATCTCTGCCCTTGCAATCCTGCTCATGCCGACCCACTCCGTCAGCATCAGTGCAAAAATGATTGTCAGCATACCCGGTTTTAATACTAACAGCAATAACGTTACAATTACCAGTCGCGGAATACCGTTGGCAATTTCCAAAATTCTCTGCATCACCATATCGACTTTTCCGCCAAAATATCCTGAGATCAGACCATAGCTCATACCGATGATCATATCGATCAAAGCAGCTGCCACAGCAATGATCAGAGATACTTTTGCTCCTGACCAGGTACGGGTCCAGATATCACGTCCGAAGTTATCACTTCCGAACCAGTAATAGACGTTATCGAGTCCTTTTTCTACATAGTAGTTCATCTTTTTGCTTCCGCTGGTGGTACTGATACTTTCACTTCCATCAAAAATGCCCAGTTTTTCCAAAGAAGCGACACGCGGTGCTAAATTCTTCTGGCTCAGGTTCTGCTCTGAGTAAGTATACGGTGTCATTCCCGGTCCGATAATGACCATTACGGTGATCAGCACGATAAAGATCAGTCCGATGACTGCACTTTTTTTCCTGAAAAAACGGATCAATACATCTTTCCAGAAATTCTGTGAAGCAAAGTTCGTATCAATGCCAATCTCTCCGGCATTGCTTTTTAAACGGAAATCCTCATCAGTCGGCACATATGCCGCCGTCACGGTTTCCATACAGGTTTCTTTTTCTCTCATCTTAATCACCATCCTTCGCAAGTCTGATTCGCGGATCAATGATTCCATAGAGAATATCCACTACCAGCATAATGATAATGTACATTGCAGAATATACAAAGCTCAATGATATGACAACATTATAATCGTTGGACTGGATCGCAGTAACTAAAAGACTTCCGACTCCCGGAATGGCAAAGATTTTCTCTACTACCAAAGAACCGGTCATCAGATCTACGATCAGCGGAGCTAATACCGTAATGATCGGGATCAGTGCATTTCGCAATGCATGCCGAAAGATCAGGGAAGCTCCTGAAATACCTTTACTCTCTGCTAAAAGCATATAATCACTGCCTAATACTTCTAACATCTCACTTCGCGTAAAACGTGCGATCGATGCCATGGTAAACATGGACAGCGAAATACTTGGCAGGACGCTCGATCCCATCACATCCTGTATGTTAAACAGCATTGGAAACCATTTTAATTTAAATCCTAAAGAATAGCTGAGTGCCAGCGCAAACACATAGGACGGCACGGATACTCCGATAACCGAAATGATCGTTGCGATAGAATCCCAGATTGTATTGTGCTTTAAGGCTGCAAGTAATCCTAACAGTAATCCTAAAACTGCACCAATCAATACTGCAAATCCTCCGATAAGAATAGAGATAGGAAGCCTTGTCTGAATCAACTGCGAGATTGGTGTATTTTTAGAAATATTATAGCTAACTCCAAAATCTCCCCTCAGCATATTTCCGACATATCGGAAAAACTGAACGACCACCGGTTGATCTAATCCATATTTTGCATAAAGTGCCGCCCTCTGGCTGTCATTTAACTTTTCATCGTTAAACGGAGAACCCGGCATCAACTGCATCAGTACGAACAACACCAGCAGGATCGCCAAAAGCGTAAAGAGTGCTGTAATGACTCTCTTCAGAGTATATTTTTTCACGTTTTCATCCTCCATATTGATAGGAAATAGCTGCACCAAGTCTGACCTCAGTGCAGCTCATAACACCCCGGTATGGATGTCTCATTTTTTTATTTCTTTACAGTGTCTTTATAAACACGGTTCAGTGCTACCGGATGGAATTCGATTCCCTCTACCTTAGAGGATACCATCTCTGCATTACACTGTGTATATAATGGCATGATGACAACATCATCCATTGCAATCTTCTCTGCTTCGTAGAGTTTTGCCCAACGTCCCTCTGCATCTGTGCAAAGGTCTCCTGTTGTACATTCGTCAATGATTGCATCGTAGTCAGCGTTGCTCCACATACCATAGTTGTTGGAGTTGTCTGTTACCCACATTCCTAAATATGTCATAGGGTCTGCGTAGTCCGGTCCCCAACGTGTAAGACCAAGCTCAAAGTTACCATTCTGTAAATCTTCTACTCTCTGTTTCTTAGGCTCTACAACAAGGTTTACGGTAAGTCCAGGAAGTGCTTTTTCCCACTGCTCTTTTAATACCTGGGCAACCTTCTGTGGTGCATCGTCTGCATCCACTACCATGTCTAACTCAACCTCTTTCACGCCTAATTCCTCTAAACCTTTTGCCCAGTAATCTGCTGCAGTTTTTGCATCATATTTACATACATCGCTGTATTTCTCCTGGTCTTTGGAGTAGTCGGAACCATCAGGACCTGTTGCGAACTGTGGTGGTACTGCTGTATAAGTTGGTGTGGAACCATCTTTTAATACGTCTTTTGTAACTGCTTCACGGTCAATTGCCATAGTCATAGCTTTACGAACATTTAAGTTTGCAAGCTCTTTGACATCTTTGATGTTAGATGTTACATACCATAAGTAACCTGCACCGATGCTCTGGAATTCAGGATCATCTTTTACCTGATCCACCTGCTCACCGTTTACAAGAGTTGTATCTAAGTCACCGCTCTGGTAGCTCATTAATGCCTGCTGTGAATCCTGGATTACCTGATAGTTTAATCCTGAAAGGGAAACACGGTCTGTATCCCAGTAATCTTCATTCTTTGTTAAATGGAATGCTGTTGCTGCCGGCTCATAAGAGTCTAACACGAAAGCACCATTAGAAAGTGTTGTCTCCGGGCTTGTTGCAAAAGTATCACCACAAGACTCAAAGAATTTTTCATTTACAGGATAGAATGTCGGGAAGTACATCAGTGACTCAAAATAACTTACAGGTACATTTAAGCTTACCTCAAGTGTCTTATCATCTACCGCTTTGACTCCTAATTCGCTCTTATCCTTTTCACCGGCGATAATCTCTGCTGCATTTTTTACCTGGCCGATATCACTTAACATGTATGAATATTCAGAAGCAACATCAGGATCTACTGCTCTCTGCCATCCGAATACGAAGTCTGCTGCTGTTACAGCATCTCCATTACTCCATTTTGCATCGCGTAAATGGAAGGTATATGTAAGTCCATCCTCTGACACATCACAGCTCTCTGCGATTGCCCATACTGCCTTTCCATCTTTGTCCATCTACATGAGACCATCTGTATAATCAGCAATTACCTCGAAAGAAGTACCATCGGTTGCCTGCTGTGGATCCAGTGATTCTACAGGGGTTTCAAGCATTACATTCAGGTCTGAAGATGAAGAAGATTCTGATTTGCTTTCTGATTTTGAAGTATCTGCTTTATCAGAAGAACTGCCACATCCAACAAGACCCAGCACCATTGTTGTTGCTGCAAGAACAGCGACAAATGCTTTTGCTCTTTTCATTTTCTTTCCTCCTTAATATTTTTATAAAAAAATACAAGGGTGGCATCATTTCATGCTCCCTTGCATTTTTATACATTATATCACATACTTTTTACAATTACCAGTATTTTTTTACATTTTTTGTAAAAAACTTCTATTTCCCATCGGTTTTATAGGTTTTTATTGACTGCATTTGACGATCAAAAGTTCCACTGCAATCCTGTCATTCATTCTTCCGGACTTCACACTCTCTTCAAATTCCACGCCGTCTTCTATGGCTTCCCGTATCTGCCGCATCGTAAAATTGCCTGCCATCCTCTGGTTTTTTCTGACTGCAAATTCCGGCATTCCCGCCTTTGATGCAATGGTACGGCTGTCTGCTCCCTGCCCGCTCAATTCTTTGATCAGCATCAGCTTCTGGAACTGTCGCAGGATCAAAAACAGAATCCTCATCGGTGGTTCTTTTAAGGTCAGCAGGTCATAATAAAGGTCTAATGCCTGCTTCTGTCTTTTTTCTGAAATGGCATTGATCATCTCAAATATTTTGTTTTCCGTCTGCTCTACGCAGATGGCTTCTACCTGTTCCTCTTCAATCGTATCACGATCCATGCAGTAACAGATCAATTTTTCTAACTCCCGGTCGATATTTTCCATGTCATTTCCGGTTTTGGTAATGAAACGCTGATATGCCGCCCTGGTCATTGCTTTTCCTTCTTTTTTCAATCTGCCACCGACCCAGCGCATCAATATCTCATCATTCTGTCTTTCAAAGCAGACGATCCTGCCTGATTTTTTGACCTGTTTATAGAGCTTATTTCGCTTGTCTACTTCGGATTCCACAAAAATAAAACAGGTACTTTCTGCCACCTCCGGGATATATGCCGCAAGCTCTTCGGAGGAATTTTTAAAAAAACCGCTGTCCTCCACTAATAGTACCCTGCGCTCCGCAAAAAAAGGCAGTGTCTCTGCTAAGTCAATCAATTCGCCCTGCACAATATCTTTTCCCTCATATGCGGAAAAATTCATGGTATCGCCTTCCGTTACCATCGCTTTTAAAAGTTTCTCCTTGTACTGGCGTTTCAGATAGGCTTCTTCTCCATAAAGCAGATAAATATTTTGAAATTGTCCTGTTTTTATATCCTCATCAATGCTTTTCATATGGGTATTCTAACACAAAGGAGGAGGGTGCTTCAAGCCAGCCTTTGGAAAATAATAATGCTTCTTGACAATTCCCGCACTTTCCTATATTCTATGATAAGAAGAAATGAGTTTTTAACCGTACAGCCTATTGCTCAAGCGGGGTACTCGTTTCTTTTTTTATGTTTATAACGTCGTACAAATACAGCTTATGGTCAGCCGCATGACGAATAATCAGCTCTGCCCGATATACATTGTATCTGCCTACTCTCCCTTCCTCTGCATATACCGGCAATGCAAATCTTGTGTCACATCGGTACCATCCATATCGTGCGTCAAAGCAATGCTTTTTTGCCAGATTCTTCTGCTTTCTTAAATTAGTAGCAATTCTAATCATTTCTGGCAATCCTTGGGCTGCATTTGCTTTCGCTTTTGCAAAACCCCCCTTCAATTTTTCTGTATATTTTGAACCCGAATATTCGTCTGCTAAATCCTTCCCCAAATATACGATATCCCCTGTGTCCATAATCTCTACAAATTGTCCTATATACCGTCTGATATAATTCTCTACACTATCCCAGTCGATATTCTGCCGCCCTTTGAATTGTATATTATGGATTACTACAATGCGTTTTCCTTCATCATCCTGCACTACTTCACTATTTCTTTTCATCAGTTTCTCCTAAAACCCCCTTTTCTTTTAGCAGCCTCCGCACGCAGACCTTTCCATCCTCCTGCGTTATACTAATCTGTCCGCACTCCGTCGTCTGAAAGATTTCTGCACCGACGTCCTGCATATGTTCTACCGCTTCTTTTCCGGGATGACCATAAGAATTATTCCGTCCGCAGGAAATCGTTGCCAGTTTCGGCTGTAAAACCTCCAAAAACTCCTTACTGTTCGATGTCTTAGAACCGTGATGTGCTGCCTTATACCAGTCAATTTTCATATTGCCATATGCTTCTATGAACTTTTTCTCCTGCTCCTGCCCTATGTCTCCGGTCAGAAGTCCTCGGAAAGCTTCATGCTCTAAGAGCAGTACCAGACTGTCTGCATTGCGTTCCCCTTCCACGGATTTTTCTGAAGGATACATGGCTTGGATACGGACTGAAGCATCTCGAAAACATTCTCCCTCCTCCAGATAAAGCACCTGACATCCCTTTCTCTTTGCAAGAGCCACCAACTCTTCCTGTGCTTCATCCCTTAAAACATATTTAGAAAACACGAGATGTTTTATGGGAACATCTGCCTCTAATAATTCCATCAGACCATTACAGTGGTCTGCGTCACAATGACTGACAAACCAGTAATCTACTTCCCGTACGCCATGCGATTTTAAAAACGGCTGGATCCGATATTTTCCAACTTCTGAAACATCTACACTTCCGCCATCCACAAAAATCTCGCTACCGGCATCCGATTCTATGTAAATGCCATCTCCCTGCCCCACATCCAATACCTGGATTTGAAATCTTTTCTCTTCTTTTTGCATGGAACATATCAGTAGTCCTAAATAGAACAACGTTAAGGCAATCCTTTTTAATCTATGATTTTCTAATCTGTTATTTAATTCTGTTTTTAATTTTCTTTGAGGTTTCTTTCCATACCAGAGCCATGTTAATATGGCAGCCAAAACCACATAGTAAAAAATCAATCTTTGCAGCCTTGGTTTTCCTGTCGTCCAGACAGCTCCCGGCAACTTCAAAAAAAGCCGACATAGAGACTGATACAACATCAACATCCCTTTTGCACCCTGCAACGGCAAAAATCCAAGTACCGGATACAGCAATCCCAAAAGACCACCAAATATCCCAAGGAACAACACCACGCCTGTGGTCGGAAGTATCAGTAAATTGATAAAAATGACATATGTTGGAAGTTCAAAATAGCAATATGCAATGACCGGGATCGTAAATGCCTGAATGCATCCGCTGACACATATCTGCTCTCTGATCCCCTTTTGAATGTCCATGCTTTTCAACAGAATGACAGACGCATTGACACCTAAGACTGCTAAGAATGAAAGGATAAATCCTGTATAGGCATAAACAAACGGATTTTCCCATAATAAAAAAATGGCTGCTAACGCCAATCCGGTCAGCGAATCATAACTCCGTCCGATAACACCTCCAAAAAGAAGCAACAGAAACATGAGTACCGCCCGTTTCGTAGAAACTCCTGCTCCTGATAAAACGGCAAATACCAAAATTGCCACTGCCGATAGAGTGTTCCTTAACAAGAGCGGCACTCTTTGTTTTTGGAGCATTTTATAGAAACCCATCCCAATGATAGAGACATGTAAACCTGAGATCGCCAGAATATGAGAAATCCCCGTCTTTTGATAAAGGCTCTTTATCTCCGGCTCTAACAGCTGTCTGTCTCCTAACACCATGGTACTCAACACCCCTGCGGTTTCTGCTCCCATCGTTTTTTGATAAAGCTGTATGACCTCACGTTTTTTCTGATAGAGAAATTCTGCAAACCGGTCTGTATCACGACTGATAAACTGCACGTTCTCTCCATAGAATTTAAAGTCTGTTCCCTGACTTTCATAAAAGTTCTTTTCGTCAAAATTTCCTTCATTCCTTGCAGGTTCTAAAGTTTTGACGGTTCCATTGACATAAATGATATTTCCGACAGATACGTCGGTATTCAGATATACTAAGATTTGTCTGCATGGAAGCTGCTTCTCTTCCACACGAAGATAACAATGTTTCAGATAGATTTTGGTACTTTTTGCACCCTCTTCTTTTTTTGAGACAGTTCCCCAAACGGCTGCTTTCTCTCCATCTTCTAACAGGGATTCCACTGCCTGATGGCTTTTTATGGCATTTTGCATATGACAGATTCCCAATACAAATATCACAGAAAATGCCACAGCGTATATGATTCCCTGTATGCTTCCCCGCTTTTTCCAGCGAAGATAACTATGACACGCAAGGAATATCGCAGATAGTAAAAATATCCACACATTCCAAAGACGCGCCGATAAAATTCCCAGCAGAAAGAATGCAGCCGCTAAAAAAAGCGGCCTTTTATTCACTCTTTGTTTTCTCCCCCTTTTTTTGTCCTTCTTCTAAATAATCCAGATTCCGGTCATAAATCTTATCGAGTTTGTAACTGTCGCGATACACTCCCTTGGTACTTCCATTGACGGAAATCTGAACCTTGCTGACGGTGGAGAGTTCAGACAAGGAATTGACAATGGAATAGATGACAATCGGCTCCTGAATTTCATAATCCTGATTTGTAAAACCGGCATCAAAGTTGACATAACATACACCATCTACGGTTGTGACACTGAGCAGTTTTGTTCCTGATGGAATGGCTGATTTGCCTTTTGCATTCTTCGGTTGTTCTAAAAGATGCTCGATCACTAATTTTTCTATCGAAATATTACTGCTGTAGTGGACCGTCTGTGTCTCTTTTACCAAGGCATCTCCATCCCGGTTAGAAAAATACAGTGTCAGTGTCGTCGTCTGAATCGCATTGATCTGCTCTCCCGGATTTTCCACAAAACTTTCTGCAGTCATCAGTCCTACGACATTATTTTTGGAATCTACTAAAGGACTGTCTCCCACAAAAAACGAAACGCAGGAGATATCCGGTATCTGCGTCATCGTACGCACCACGGCTGCACGGCAGAACACCTCCGTTGCCGCATCCATATTATAGTAATCCGAATCCATCCAGACAGATAGCTGGTCGCCTTCGATCCGATACTTTGTAATCTCCACATCATTCGGAATCGGCTTCTGATATTCCACGTCCTCCGGTGCTGAAGAAAGCTCCCGCAAAAATTCTTTGACCATGCCTTCTGCATCCTTGCTCTTTGGATGGTATTCCCTCGGATTGAGTTTTGTCTGTTCTGAATTCAGATAATAAATCTGATATCCTGTTTTTACTTCTTTTTTCGATCCACAGCCGCATAACAGCAGAAGCAATGCTGCAAATAGAAATATCAAATATCTTTTCTTCATCTTCTGCCCCCTATGCAATATAATTGAGTGGGATCCGCACGGTAAAAATGGTTCCCTCGCCTTCCGTACTGTATGCTTTAATAGCTCCACGGTGCATCAGCACGGCATTTCTTGTAATCGCAAGTCCAAGTCCTGTTCCACCGATCTCCCTCGAATGGGACTTGTCCACCCGGTAGAATCTCTCATAGATATGCTCTAAGGAATCCTCCGGGATTCCAATTCCCGAATCCTCTACTTTGACATAGAAATACTGATAATCTGCATTCAAAGTCACATGTACCCAGCCGTTCTCACGATTGTATTTTATCGCATTTTCCACCAGATTTGTAATGGCAAGGGTCAGTTTTACCTCGTCGATTTCTGCCGTAACCGGACGGAACGTCTCTAACACCAGTTCAATATTCTGCTTTTCCGCAATCGGACGCAGACGTTTTAAGATCAGCTCTAACATCTCGTTGATGTTGATGCTTGAAATATTTAAATCTGCTGCAGACTTATCCATTTTTACTAAAGAAAGCAGATCTGTGATGATCTTATTCTCACGCTCGATCTCATTTGTGATATCTTCCATGAACTCTTTATAAAGCTCTACCGGTGCATCCTCCATGGCATTGATGGAATCCGCTAAAACCTTCATGGAGGTCAGCGGGGTCTTTAACTCATGGGACACATTCGATACGAATTCCTGTCTGGAATCGTCAATCGTTTTCATCCTTCCGAATAACTGGTTAAAACTCTCCGACATCTCTTTTGTCTCGGTATAGGTATTCACATTCAGTCCGTCTTCTTCATATCCGGTCTGGATATCACGGATAGATTTCTCCATCCTGCGAAGCGGACGTACCAGTCTGCCGGATGCAAAAATGGCAAATGCTAAGATCAATACGCCGATAATGAGCGTAAGGATTGCCGCATTGCGTCCCACGGCATCACGGTCATGAAGGACACTGTCCATAGAGACACTGACTAACATAACACCGATGACTTCTGTACTGTTTGCCGCTTTGATCGGCAGTGTCATTTCTAAATAACGGCTCTCTTTATCATATTTTGAGATTTCTTTTCCGGAAAGACTCTGGACGACTTCTTCGGAAATAATGGTTTTTGTCTCATCTAATCCATATGTATCTGCCACGATCCGAAATGCAGAGTCGATCAGCATTACCCTGCCGTCATAGATATTCGAAAGCTGGTTTAACTGTACCGTGATCGATTCCGTATTCTGTTTATTGATATAATCATTTGCTGCAATCTGGTCTGCAAGGATCTTTGCCTGACTGATAATCGCAATACTGCGTGTAGAAGCCGCCTGGTCTTCGTAAGCTTTTAAAAAACCGGCTCGCAAAACCAGACACGGCAGGATTCCGACGATCAGACATAACAGTATCAGACGGAATCGCATGCTTTTTAAGAATTTTTGAAATGCATTATTTTTTTTCATGACCTTACACCTTAACTCTGGTAATAATATCCCACTCCCCATTTGGTGTGGACGTATTTCGGCTCGCTTGGATTTGCCTCGATCTTCTCACGAAGTCTCCTGACATGTACATCAACCGTGCGGACATCTCCCGGATATTCATATCCCCATACCAGATTCAAAAGATTTTCCCGGCTGTACACTTTATTCGGATTCATGACTAAAAGTTCTAACAGGTCAAATTCCTTTGCCGTCACATTGACCTCTTTTCCAAGGATAAAAAGTCTTCGGCTCTCACAGTCTAACTTCAGATCACCGCTCTCTACGATCTTAGGATTTTCCTCTTCTTTCGGTTTTGCATTTCCGGTTCTTCGCATAATGGCTTTGATCCTTGCCTTGACCTCTAGGATATTAAAAGGCTTTGTTATGTAATCGTCTGCTCCATACTCAAGCCCTAAAATCTTATCCATATCATCACCTTTTGCCGTCAGCATTACGATCGGAACACTTGAAAATTCACGGATCTGCTGGCAGACCTCGAATCCATTCATCTTTGGCAGCATGATATCTAAAAGGATCATATCATATGCATTTGCTTTTGCTTTTTCATAGGCTTCTTCGCCGTCATAGGCACAATCCACCTCCATGCCGTCCTGCTCAAGACTGAACCGGATTCCTTTTACGATTAACTTTTCATCATCTACAACAAGAACTTTTTTTGCCATCTTTACACCTCAGTTAACTTTTATACTGTCCTTTATTTTCTGATAAACTCCTTCTTTGATCCCACTGATATTCATCAATTCCTCAGGAGCCTTGAACGCTCCATGCTCATTCCGGTAAGCGATGATCGCATCTGCTTTCGACTGGCCGATCCCCGGCAGACTCATCAGGGCAGACGCATCTGCCGTGTTGATATCGACGCGTCCGTCCCGACTGCTCTCTGCAGTCTCCTGCCCCGGCTGCACCGTTGCTGCTGCCGCTTCCTCCGTTGTCAGTACCCGTAACATCTGTCCGTCACTTAAGACCTCTGCCTGATTCAGGCTGTCACCTGCTGCCTGTTCGCTCAGTCCTCCGGCTGCCGCTATGGCATCACAGATCCGCTGTCCCGGTAAAAGCTCATAGACTCCCGGTTTTTGCACTGCTCCACAGACATATACAAAGATGTTTTCCGTGCTCTTTTCTTTCTCAGAGTCACTTTTTCCTTCTTTTATATCTTTGTTTCCTTCTGTCTGCTTTTCGTTATCCGTATGCTCTTTGGGATTTTCTAATATAAAATCCGTCTCCTGTTTCTTCTGACATCCGGTGTTTACGGCTGTCATGCATAAGATCAGAAACAGGAAAATGACTGTTTTTTTCATTTTGGTCCTCCTTTTTTTGAAAAAGGAGTCCGTTATGCCTGCTATTTTTTATTGTAACGAAATTTTAAATTTATTACAAGAGTATTTCCGTTTTTTTAAGGATTTGTTTTGAAAGACTTTTATTCCCATTTAAAAACCAGTATTCCGGCAATGGCAAGTGCCATTCCGACCACTTTTGACCACTGGAACGGCTGTTTATCCACACCAAAGATCCCAAACAGCTCGATCAGATAGGCAACCAGTAACTGTGCTGTTACGATCAGCATTACTGCCCTTGCAGGACCTAACGCTTCCATACTTTTAATAACGGTGATCGTGATGAAGGCTCCGATGGCTCCTCCTAAGAGCATATATTTCGGTTCTACGTTTTTCAATTCCATAAAACTGCTTCGGTCCGTGATCCCCCATGCTGCCAAACAGACGATCAATGCCGTTAACTGTACAAATGCTCCTGCGACCCAGATGCTTGTCCGTTCCGTTACCTCCGTATTGAATACTCCCTGAATACTCATCAATGCTCCGGAAAGCAGAGCAATAAAAATTCCAATCATAGTCTCCTCCTAAAGATATATTATCCTTAGTATGGACTTTGATTGGAATTTTATTCTAATCGGCTCTTTTGTACTCTATTCCGATAACGCTGCTAACGTATGATCTAATTTTTCGATCATTTCATCCACATGTTCTTTTTCGATCACTAATGGCGGTACAAACCGCAGGACATCGCTTCCTGCTGAAATAATAATGAGTCCTTCTTCTAATGCCTTTGAGGTGATCTCACCGACCGGCTTTGTAGTTACCACTCCCTGTATCAGACCAACACCGCGTCTTTGGGTTAAGCAATCATATTTGTCTACGAGTGCATCTAATTTTTCTTCTAAATAAGCAGAAATCTCTTTGACATGGGCAGGCAGATTTAATTCCTCAAATATATCTAACACGGTAGAAACTGCTGCACCGACAAACGGATTGCCGCCATAGGTAGTTCCATGGTCACCCGGTTTTAAGGATTTTTCTGCTATCCGCTCTGTCATTAAAAATGCTCCGACCGGCACACCGCAGCCCAGTGCTTTCGCACTCGTCATAATATCCGGTTTCACTCCGTAGCCCTGCCATGCAAACATTTCTCCGGTACGTCCCATGCCACACTGGATCTCGTCTAAGATCAACAGTATATCCCGCTCTTTACAGATTTTTTCGATACCATCCATAAATTCCTGTGTTGCCGGATAAATTCCGCCTTCACCCTGCACGGTTTCGAATAAGATCGCACAGGTCTTATCGGTAAGCTGTGCTTTGACACTCTCTAAGTCATTGAAATCTGCAAAACGGATTCCGCCAAGTAACGGTTCAAACGGCTCCTGATAGTGTTTGTTGCCGGTTACCGACAATGCCCCAAGACTTCTTCCATGGAAAGAATGGTTCATAGCAATGATCTCATGATCTGTATGGCCGTCTCTGGTATAAGCATACTTTTTCGCCGCCTTGATCGCACCCTCGATCGCCTCTGTTCCGCTGTTGGTAAAAAAGACTCTGTCCATCTTAGATACTTTTAAGATTTTTTCTGCGGCTTCCATGATCGGAAGATTGTAATAGAGATTCGAAGTATGCATCAGCTTATCAATCTGATCTTTTAAGGCATCGTTATATTTCCGGTTGCCATATCCTAAGGCTTCTACCGCAATCCCTGCCGCAAAATCCAAATATTTTTTTCCATCCGTATCATAGAGATAGACTCCCTCGCCTTTTTCTAAGACCACCGGAAAACGATTATATGTATGGAGCATGGCTCCTTCTTCTCTTTTGATATATTCTTCTTTATTCATGGTAGAATTTCGTCTCCTTATCCCCTAAGATTGCTGTACCGATTCCTTTGTTTGTAAAGATTTCAAGCAGCAGACAGTGTGCGATCCGTCCGTCTAAAATATGTACTCTAGACACGCCATTGTCGATCGCATCAATACAGTTGTTCAGCTTCGGTAACATGCCTCCACCGATATTGCCTGCCTCGATCAATGCTTTTGCCTTTGAAACGGTCAGCTCTGAGATCAGGGTACTCTTATCGTCTGGATCTAAATATACGCCTTCAATATCTGTTAAAAACGCCAGTTTTTCGGCATTGACTGCTCTTGCGATCGCACATGCCGCATCATCCGCATTGATATTATAGGTGTTAAACTCATCGTCCATACCCACCGGACATACGATTGGAAGAAAATCTTTCTCTAACAGATCATGTAAGATCTTTGGATTGACCTCGGTAATCTCTCCGACAAATCCAATGTCCTGTCCATTTGAGTATTTTTTCTCAACCTTGAGCAGTCCACCATCTTTTCCGCTGATACCGATCGCATTGACACCAAGTGCCTCTACCATCTGTACTAGGGATTTGTTGACCTTGGACAATACCATCTCTGCAATTTCCATCGTTGCCGCATCGGTCTTTCTGAGTCCGTTGATAAATTCCGGCTCCATGCCGACTTTTCCAACCCACTTGCTGATCTCCTTACCACCGCCATGGACAATGATCGGTTTGAAACCAACTAATTTTAACAGGGTTACATCCTGTATCACGCTTTTTTTCAATTCTTCATCTACCATCGCACTGCCGCCGTATTTGACAACAATGATCTTACGGTTAAAACGTTGGATATATGGGAGTGCTTCGATCAAGACTGACGCTTTATCCATAATTTCCTGCATGCTTTTTTCTTCCATCTGACTAAAACCTCTTTCCTGTTTTTCTATCTGATTTCTTATTTCTGCTTCTTTTTCTGCTTTTTCTCAAAGTATTCTTTTATAAATCAGCCGCTTAGGCTGTCTGCATTGATTTTATACCCTGTTAGGAGCGGTAATCTGCATTAATCTTGACATAATCATAAGTCAAGTCACAGCCCCACGCCGTTGCCTCGGCATTGCCCTGATTCATGTTGGCAATTGCTGTTACTGCCGGCTCTGATAAAATCCTGGTTGCCTCTTCTTCGCTGTAATCTACGGCAATTCCGTTTTTGATGATCTGAATGCTTCCTGCAGCACTTTCAAAGACTAAATCCACTTTTTCCGGGTCGAATTCCACACCGGAATAACCAAGTGCGCAAAGAATCCTGCCCCAGTTTGCATCATGCCCGTAAATGGCTGCTTTTGTCAGACTCGAACATACCACGGATTTACTCAATATTTTTGCTTCTTCCTTACTCTTTGCACCAATGACTTTGACTTCAAACAATGCGGTGGCACCTTCTCCGTCTCCCGCCATCATTTTTGCAATTTCCGTATTCACATAATTCAGCGCTTCACAGAACTTCCGGTAATCTTCATTTTTTTCCGTAATCTTCGGGTTTTCTGCCATACCATTTGCTAAGAGCAATACCGTATCGTTTGTGGAGGTATCTCCATCTACGGAGATCATGTTATAAGTATCACAGACATCGGCACTGAGTGCCTCCTGTAAGAGTTCTTTACTGATCGCCGCATCGGTCATGACAAATCCTAACATCGTACACATATTCGGATGTATCATACCGGAGCCTTTGCACATCCCGCCTACCGTAACGGTTTTTCCGCCTGCTTCAAAATTAACGGCTACTTCTTTGGAGATCGTATCGGTCGTCATGATCGCACACGCCGCCTGATGTGCTGCCTCTCTGGTATCGGAAAGTTCTTTTGCCATCACTTCAATGCCTGATTCTAATTTCTGTATTGGAAGCTGCATACCGATCACTCCGGTAGATGCCACTAACACGGCATCCTCTGCAATATTTAACTCTGCTGCTGCTTTTTTTGCCGTATCTTCGCAGTAGCCAAAACCCTCTGCACCGGTACATGCATTTGCAATTCCTGCATTGACCACCACTGCCTGCACGCTCTTACTCTCCGTTACGATTTTTTTATCATATAAGACCGGAGCTGCTTTTACGACATTCGTGGTAAAAGTTCCTGCCGCCTTACAGGGAACCGTGCTGTAGATCATTGCCATATCACTGCGGTCCTTATATTTGATGCCTGCTGCTGTTGATGCTGCTAAAAATCCTTTTGGTGCGGTCACGCCGCCGTCTATTACTTTCATTCTGCGCCCCTCTTTCCTATGAATTAAATCTGGTAATATTTTCTTCATTTAATGTAAAATCATAGTAGTTCAGATCTTCCCGGAATGTCCAGCCGACACTCTTCCAAAAGACATTTCCCACTTCGTTATTTTTAAAAGCGATCAGGCAGACTTTGTTGATCTGCTCTTTTTGCAGTTCCTTCATACAGGTTACCGCCATGCTCTTTCCAATCCCACGTTTGCGGTACTGCTCATCTACGCAGACATGATAAAAACATCCGCGTCTTCCGTCGTGCCCACATAAGATCGCTCCTACGATCTTTTCTTTATTTTCTTCTTTGACAACGGCAACTACACTCGTGGAAGGATTTCTCTGTAAAAAACGCTGTACTCCTTCTTTCGAATCATCCAGACTTCGCATGCCGAATCCATGGATCGTTGTCCAAAGTGTATACACTTCTTCGTAGTCTTCAATTGTCATTGTCCGTATTTGATATGTATCCATTTTTCTTTATCCTGTCTGCTTTTTATCATCTTACTTTCTTATGGGAACATCGGTACTAATTCTAAACCGGTTTCCTCCGGCAGTCCAAATAAAATATTCATATTCTGTACTGCCTGTCCTGCGGCACCTTTGACAATGTTGTCTAAGGCTCCCATCATAATAATCCTGCCGGTTCTCTCATCAATGACAAAGTTCACATCCACATAATTGCTTCCCTCTACCCATTTTGTCTCCGGGCAGACTCCTTTGTCCAATACACGCACAAATTTTTCTTTTCCATAATATTTATCATATACTGCCTTGATCTCCTCGTAAGTCGGCAGTTTTCCGCCTTTTTTATGTAGGGTTGCATACTCGGTTACTAAAATTCCACGGTTCATCGGAACTAAATGCGGTGTAAAATTAATCTGGATCTCCTTGCCTGCCGCATAGCCTAACTGCTCCTCAATCTCTGGCGTATGTCTGTGACTTGCCACACCATAGGCTTTGATATTTTCATTGACCTCGCAGTACAGGTTCTGTACTTTTGCACCTCTTCCGGCTCCTGAAGTACCGGATTTTGCATCCACAATCAATGTCGATGCATCAATAAGTCCTTCTTTTACCAATGGATAAGCGGTCAGAATGGAACAGGTCGTATAACATCCCGGATTTGCTACCAGTCTTTTGCCTTTCGTCTTTTCCCTGTTGATCTCACAGAGTCCATAGACGGCTTCTTCAATGAACTGTGGAGACTTATGCTCAATTCCATACCACTGTTCATAGATATGTACATCTTTGATCCGGTAATCCGCACTCAGATCAATGACTTTACACTGTTTTAAGATCTCTTCGGTCAGTACTCCTGCTAAAAATCCCTGCGGTGTTGCCGTAAAGATCACATCGACCTCTTTTGCTAACTTTTCTATATTATCATCAAGACAGACATCCTCTACCAGTGTAAACATATTCCGGTAAACATCTGCATACTTCTTATCGATATAGCTTCTTGAACCGTACCATTTGATCTCTACATCTTTATGTCCTAAAAGGATACGCACCAGTTCTCCTCCTGCATATCCGGTTGCTCCAATAATTCCTGCTTTTATCATTCTCTTTCCTTCTTTCTTCAATAACTGTATCTAGTGTAGTATATCTTTTGGTTTTCGTAAAGGGTTTTTACACATTTTTTTCATTTTTTATGTATATTTATTCGCTATATTCTAAAATTATACATTGCATTTGGTACTTTTTCCAGTATATATGCATTTTTATTTGAAAAATATGTATATTTTTTCACTTGCATTATTCTCCCATTTATTATATAGTAATTGCAGTGCAGAAAACTGCAAAAATGAACGTAAGAAAGGACGACGATTATGAAAGAAAAAGTTGTTTTAGCCTACTCAGGCGGATTAGACACCACAGCGATCATCCCGTGGTTAAAAGAGAATTATGATTATGAAGTTATCTGCTGCTGCATCGACTGCGGACAGGAAGAGGAATTAGACGGATTAGAGGAAAGAGCAAAATTATCCGGTGCAAGCAAATTATACATAGAAGATATTACAGATGAGTTCTGTGATGACTACATTGTACCTTGTGTACAGGCAGGTGCCGTATATGAGAACAAATATCTGCTCGGTACTTCCATGGCACGTCCGGGTATCGCAAAGAAACTTGTAGAGGTTGCGCGTAAAGAAGGTGCTACTGCGATCTGCCACGGCGCTACCGGAAAAGGAAATGACCAGATCCGTTTTGAACTTGGAATCAAAGCTCTTGCTCCTGATTTAAAGATCATTGCTGCATGGCGTGACGATAAATGGAACATGGATTCCCGTGAAGCTGAGATTGAATACTGCAAAGCTCACGGTATTGACCTTCCATTCTCCGCTGACTCTTCTTACAGCCGTGACCGTAACTTATGGCACATCAGCCACGAAGGTCTTGAGTTAGAAGATCCTGCAAACGAGCCAAATTATGACCACCTTCTCGTTCTTGGCGTAAGCCCGGAAAAAGCACCGGATGAAGGCGAATATGTAACCATGACTTTTGAGGGCGGAGTCCCTAAGAGCGTCAATGGAAAAGAGATGAAAGTATCTGATATCATCCGTGAGCTGAACCGTCTTGGTGGAAAACATGGTATCGGTATCGTAGATATCGTAGAAAACCGTGTGGTTGGAATGAAATCCCGCGGTGTTTATGAGACTCCTGGCGGAACCATTTTAATGGAAGCTCATCAGCAGTTAGAGGAACTGATCTTAGACCGTGACACTATGACTGTGAAAAAAGATATGGGCAATAAATTTGCACAGATCGTTTACGAAGGAAAATGGTTCACACCACTGCGTGAGGCTGTTCAGGCATTCGTGGAATCTACACAGAAATATGTAACCGGTGAAGTGAAGTTCAAACTTTACAAAGGAAACATCATCAAAGCAGGAACAACTTCTCCATATTCCCTTTACAGTGAATCTTTAGCAAGCTTCACAACCGGAGATTTATATGACCACCACGATGCAGAAGGATTCATCACTTTATTTGGTCTGCCATTAAAGGTTCGTGCTATGAAGATGGCTGAAATCGAAAAAAATAAATAATTTCCGTACAGGCATAATAACATAATAAAAGAAGGTGTGAGCTACAGATGTAACTCACACCTTTTTGTTTTTCTTTTCGTTAACATGGTCTGAAACAGCAACAGTTACAGAGCATGTTTAACAGTATCATGCTCAAGCACCAGCTTCCCTGTCCCGCATAAGGACTCTCATACTGACCACGCATGTTCTCATACCACGAATCTCCATATCCAAACGGATTCTCACCCGGACCATAGCCATAAGGACCTCCGTTGTTCTGTCCGTAACTTCCGTTCTGATAACCGCCCTGCCGGTAACCGCCCTGCTGACGTTCCCGCATGATCTGTTCATATGCCTGCTGGACTTCTTTAAATTTTTCCTCTGCCTGCATCTTATTCGGATTGTTGATATTTGCATCCGGATGATATTTCCGGCTCAACGCACGGTATGCTTTTTTTATTTCTTCATCTGTAGCACTCGGACTGACTCCAAGCACTCCGTAAGGATTGATCATTTCCGATGCCTCCTTGTTCCGGCATTCTGTTTCTTTTTCTTCTTCAACTGCATATATTCATATTTTGTCCAGACACCGGAATACAAAATATTTCGGATGATCTCCCCATGTTCGATGATCGGCAGACGTTCAAAGGACTTCGCACATTCTGACAGCATACTTGTCAGCATCAGCTTACAGAATGCATCAAAATTCTTCGGGTCTGTCTTATACATATGACGCAGGACGTTAAAATTATGATTCTTGGTATCTTTTTCTAAGTCCTCATATGCATCCATCAGATAGATGAACTTACCAAGATAATAGCCAAAGCATTTCAGCTCATCCTTCCATTCATCATCTTTCCACGCAAAAATCTCGCCAAGCATCTCACCGGTCAGGCCTGCAACTGCATCAATATTGTATTCCTTTGCCGCCTCTGCTTCTTCTAAGTTCTCAATATATGTCTGAATCGCCTCTACCTGTCTTGGGTATTTCAGATATATCCTCTGATAATCCTTATCGAGAACCTTCATGTATGCCTTCTTCGGGATCGAATGATGATCTCTCCAGTCATCTCCGAAGTTCTCATAGGCAAGCACCACATTCATGTCTGCAGCATAGTCTGTAATCTCATTGATATACGCTAACTGCTTCTTTGTCGGATGGATCGCACAGGTAAACTTTTTCCTGTGATCTTCCACCTCATAAAGCCCTGTTAAGAGTACGATCAGAAAAGTCATATCATAGGTTAACAGAGCCTGTCCCTTGACTCCGCAGTTTGTCTTTAACTTCCGGCACAGACCACAGTAATATGCCTGATATGCCTTTCGTTCTTCTTCTGACAACTGACTCTTATTAATATTGATATAGCCAAACATATTGTTCTCCTTTGCCAGTATCACGCTCTGTTCCATTAGATAATATGTTACAACGTGCCTGATAGAGTGTCAACAATACTACGTTTTTTTTAGAAAGATTTTATACTTCCATAATAATTGGTTTCATATGCCTAATTCAGATCGAACAATGTGGTCTTTAAAACTGTAAGTTGTGCTGTTGACTGCAATTTCTGTGCTCTGCCATAATAATTAAATTCCAAGGTCGTCCTTGCTTTCAATGTCATTTCATCTCCATTTAGCATAGAACTTCCTCCTTTCACAGTCACACGATAAACATGTCCCTCTGTATACTCTGTTCCAACCGCTGAATTTACAGTTTCATCCCATACTTCAATCTGGTCAGCTGGAATTGCCATGTCACCTCCACCATTATTATAGAAATATTCCATACTCAGTTTCTTATTAGTATTTACCAAATTCGGATCTGTAATAGAAAAATAGTAACTTACATCCTTTGACAATGGTGAATCTGAAACAGCATTATCATATGTAATATATTCATATTTTTTTTTGGCAGATGACTTCTCTGCAGTCTCCGTAATCCGGATATCCGGTGGCTCTACTCCAGCCTTATATGCTGCTACGATCGTATTTACTAAAAGTTTTGCCTCTAAATCACTTCCATTATGCTCTAATGCACTATGACCTATACCTGTATAAGTTACATTTCCAATGTTGTAAATATAGTAGTTATTTCTTGCATCATTCTTATTATTTGCATATACCTTATTTGCCTTTGCATCCTGAGAACCGGACATACAGTACCATACAACAACATCTCCTTCTCCATCTCCATCCTCATCCTGATCCAGATTAAGCTGATAATATTGATGGTGAGTTGGTGCAGAAATAAATTCCGAACCAATTTCATATGGATAATGTGTGATCAATCCTTCATTCTCAGAAGTTACTTTTGCCCTGCCTTCTCCGGAGGCATCATCCCCTTGTACTAACAGATCATTTCTCAGGTTCAACTTCTGTGTTTTATTTTCAAAATCACCCAAATAATCTTTATCGTATTCTAAGTAATGATTTAACGTTGCATTTGTAAATCCATGTGTTTCAGAATATGCCTGTGCTGTATTATCCTGACTATCATAAGTATTTGCTGCAAGGGCAATATCACGATTATTACTTAAAAGTGCTTTATCAATGTCACGCGTTAAGAAATATTCTACCGACTTTCGCTCTAAATCCATATTTCCCGGTCCCCGCCATTTCTTATACCACCATCGAATTCCTTTATTAACCTCTGCTTCTAATGTATCCATATGAACAGTGAGGTTCTGCTCCTGACGCAGCATGGAGCCCTGTAGTTTCATCTCATCAGAAAGTGTTGTATCCGTATCTGCAGATACTCCATAACGATCCATTGCTAAAACATTACGAAAAGCAGCATTCATAGCATATCCCCATTGTTTCGGAATATCCAGATCATTACTAAGCCCAACTATATGTCCATCCTCAAAAGAATGGTCTGGCGATACATTTACAAAAGATGTAACATCATGAGAAAAAAGTATACTCTTTCCTGTATCAATAAATATATCAATTGCATCTACTGCATGGTTCTTATTAGAAAGATCACAATACATATCACCAAATCCCACGATCAGCATATCATACTGTGATAAATATTTTTCATAGTAATCCTGTGCACTGTCCGCCTTTTTCTTTCCAAACGCATCACCTGTGATTGTCTGAATATTAAAGTCAAGTCCTGTTACCATTTTAACGGTACCAAGATACTCCTGAATCTTTGCATCATATCCTTTTGCAGATGAATCAGAAGACAATGACAATGTCGTTGTATCTTTAGAACCATTATTACTTGTAATCTGCAATACCCTGACTTGCTCTTTATCACCAATTCCGTCTATTTTTGTATATTGTACATCCGAAGTCCGGATTGCCTGATTTGCCGCTTGCACCAACTCCAGTTTCCATGTCAATACTCCGCGATAAGTTGCCGGGATTTCCCTTTCCATACGATAGTGTACTTTACTAAATATTTGATAATTACCATTCGCATCTTTTTGTGCCTCAGTACCAGCATCTACGTTATAAATTGTACAATTCATCTGCTCACTGGAACCTCTGGTACCGGATTTTAAAAATTTTCCATCTGCATTCAGATCCACATACATTTTGGGTATATAGACTTCCGAAGAAGAGGCATCTACCGTACTGTCTAAATAAAATCCTGTACTGATACGATAAGTTCCCCTGCTCTGTGCCATTGATGTATCTACCTGCATTTTTGAAACATCTACAAAACTCTCTCCCTGTGCCGTCTGGATTCCGTTATACTCCTCCAATCGTTCCGGGAAATCCGGATTAAAATACAAAATTTGGGGTTTAGGCAAATTTAAATAGTTTTCAAAATTACTATTTGTATCTTTGATATCTGAAACGGAAAATACATTTTCATTATTTTTTACTGTATCCAATAACTTATAAAGATAAGATGTATTATCAACTGTTTCTGTATTTACTGATTTGTTTCCTGATGTATCCGTTTTGTAAAGAGTATCCGATACCAATACCGGGTAATTTGCCTGCACATATGACATGATATCATTAAGTCTGGTCTTAGTAATATCGTTACCACTGTAACGGTAGACTCCCAAATCTCCACTTAAATCATCAAACAAATATCTATTAAACTGATAGCAGACCTGTGGCGATGCTTTTTTAAACTCCATCATTAATTTCATCTTTCCGTCCTGCTCTGTATATGTAGTACGGTTTTGATAATATACATATTTCTTTACTATACCAAATGCACCTTTTATTCCACCATTATTCTGCAGATAATTGTTGAGATTTCTTGCAACCGGACGTTCTGCATTCTTTGTATTATTCCGTTGTTCATAAGCTCCTCCATAATCCATATCCATCATGCCTATAATTTTGAAATTACCCGCTACATAATCACCGGTGTGCATGTAGATCAAACCATTTAATCTCTTCTCATTATAAACGGTCTTTTTTGCAGTACCACTACCTGTTGTATTAAAGTTATCAATACACGAACCTATATAAATCAAATCGTATTCTTTATTTAAATCATCTACTTTACCAATAAATTCTGCCGTAGACATTGTATCAATGACTACTTTACTACTATCTGAAATTCCTGCCCATGCTGCAATCTTTTCTTTTGTCAGTTCAAAACCGGTTGTATCCGCTGCGGCAGCATCCGATGGCTGTATTTGCAGCACATGTAAATTCTCCTTCACTGCAATCTTTCTCTGATTACTATAGTCGATAATATATTGTAACAAAAATAAGCGAGTCAGATCCATTGAAAGTTTCTCCTCACCGCTTCTTATCATATTCTCCTGCTTTACTAATTTTAATACTTCTGATAGTCCTGTGGTATCAGCAATTTTATCTTCAAAATTTTCAAAAACAGCATGATGGTCGGAAATAGTTTGATTTCCAAAAATATATACATTCTCATGAATAAAATCCTGTTGTCCTGTATAACCAGTCTGATAAAGTGCACACTTCTCCCAGACTCCACTGGATGCATCAATAACACACGGTGTTTTTTGTTGAGTAACTGTTGCTGAAACTATATCCCAGACTTTCTGCGTATCTTTATACTTCAATCCATTGTTTGTAGTATCGCCACAAATATATATAAAATCTGCTTTCGTAAAATCCAACTCTGACATTTTACTTTCTTCTACTGTTAATACCTCTATATCCAGATCAGCACTATCTTTAGAAGCTAATACTTTCGTACGCATCCAGTCCTGGCTGGTTAATCCACCTTTATAATAAATTCTTCCAATCTGAACCGTATTTTTTTCTGTTCCTCCTTCTTTAAACTGATATGCCCCTTTTTCACCTACATAAAGATATGGTATCTCTGTGTCTAAAACCGGTGTATAGCAGGAGCCCGAGCTTCCGGAACCCATATAAGAAAATGACTCGATATAATATAAGGTTCCTTCCGGATTTTCACCAGCCGGTTCCATCATTAAATTTCCATTCTCATCTATTCCCGTATTACGATATGCCTGTGTATAGATTTCCTCCGTTGTATCTGTCCGCATGGTCTGTGTAAAATTAACCATATAGGCACCCTGATCTTTATCATACTGAAATCCTTTAATATTCGGTTCATACAATCCGTTTAAAGACGGATCTTCTTCATAACTTCCCTGAAGCTGTACTGTTTCATAATGATTGTCAGAAAACTCAATAACATTCCAGTTCTCAGTATCTTCCGGAAAATATGCCTCTTCATATTCTCCCTCCATTTGCAATGGCTTTCCTTCTCCTGTATATGCACTCAGCTTATTCTCTAAAGAGTTGACATACTCTTTACGGATTTTCTGTGTGTTCTGTCTGGATGCATCTTCTGAAAGATATGTATCCAAATAATGATTCAGTGCCTCTCCCACCAGATTTTCCTTCTGATTTTTTACTAGATAACCAATCTCACCTTCGGAAGCATCCGGAATCACTTCCACAATCTGAAATTTATTCTTATCCTTTACTTTTTCAGATACTTTCTCTTCTAATCCTGTCAGAATGCCCTGTGCTTCTACATGAAAGAAAAGATAGCTACCCAATCCTGCACATAAAACAACTGCCGTAATCACTCCACATAATATTTTTTTATTTTTCCAGATTGTTTTTTTCATCTGCCATTCTCCCTTTAATTCCAATTGATACCTAATTTATTTACAGAAAAACCATACTCATAGGTACTTCCATTCTTATCGGTTCTCTTGATGGTCTCGCCTGCCCGATAGACTCCGATACTGGTGGACTGTGATCGAAGTCCTCCAAACAGCCAGCGGAGAATTGATCTATCAGGATCAAATGTTATCGTACATCCCCAACTTCCATCAATATTTCTAACCAGATTCTTATAAGAGAGCACTCCTCTGCTGTCATATAAATAAAATCTGTTGGCATTGCTATCCTCTTTTATTTCGGAAACTGATGTAGCGACCTTAAGACTTCCTGCCGGTAACTGTTCAAGACCATATATCTTTAACTTGGTACTTCCGTTATATGCTATACTCCTGGTCTCTGTTTCAATCCTCACTACATGTACAACCGCCTGATTCGATGTAAATACATGTCCCGCATCGTCGGTTACAGATGCCGATACCGTAAAATCGCCACTTGTCTCCGTTGCATTAATATGAATCTTCTGGTTGTTCTGCAAGTCATTATTGTAATTACTCTTCGATGCAGACCATACCAGATCAGAAATTTTTAATCCGGTTGAAGTTAAAATATCTGCATGATAGGTTACTTCTCCATTTCCATTCTTATCCGGGTCTAAGGTACCTCCTGCCGGACTGATCCAGACTTCTTCCGGATAAATCCGGATTCCGGCATGGTTAATGTGGATCGTCATGCTTCCTTTGACTGACGGATCCTGTGCAGACTGTGCCGTGATCGTCAATGTCTCCGCCGTCTCATCGGCTCCGATATGCAGGACTCCGTCTTCTCCTATATAGGTCTTGGCATTATTTGCTCCTGTACAAAACCAGTTCACCTTCTGGGATGGATAATGTTCTCCTGTTACAATGGCATAAAATACTTGTTCTTCACCTTTTAATAAAGCCGTTCTCGATGCATTGACCTCTACTTTTTTTACCACGGAAACTTCTTCTTCAGTCGGGTCTGTGACCTCGTAATCTTCTTCCTCGGTTGGATTCACAACCACGGCGTTTCGCAGATGATATACCATATCTGCCTGATAGGTCTTTTGATCCTTTTTTAAGGTGACCGCTGCTTCTACTTTACCTTTTTCCTGTGCCTTGGAAACATCCATCGCAAAGCTCTCTACGTTTTCTGCGAGTGCTGTTTTTTCTACCGTAGTCGTATAGTCAGATGCCTCTGCCGCTTTTTCCTGTCTTTCATAATAGAGCTTTTTATCAGAAGCAGAATAGCTTAAAATATCTACCTGTGTTTTTCCGTTTTCCTCATCATAAATGGTGGTCACATCATCCTTTTGCCGGATTCCTCTCGCACCGATGACATATTGCTCTAACTGGTTTAACAGCACCTGTGCTTCGTATTGCATATCTGTTTCGTTGCTGCTGGACTGATATGTTTTACTTCCTGACTGGATCAGACTTACGACTCCTCCGCCTACAATCCCGATAATGGCGATTGCAACGATCAGCTCTACTAAAGAAAAACCATGGTTATTTACTTTTGTTGATGTTTTCCTGTTGCCGGATTGATCTCGATACATTTTGAGTTCTCTCCTTTTTTGAATGTGATCTTTGTATATGTTAAATCTGATGTATCCTCTGTATTGACACAGAACTTTGAAACCGCACCGGTAGATCTGTCATACCCGATCCGGATAAAAGTACTAAGGGAATCTCCTGCATTGTCCCTTAAAATCTTTTCCCCTGTGCCATCCTGTTTTGCTGCGGATATCTCAACTCCGTGTGGTTTTCCTAATTTTTCCCGCTTCACGGTTTCAAATGTAACAGTTCCGCCGTTTTCTTTTTCTTTATAGGATTCTATATAATAGCATCCCTCTTTTTCATAGAGGCAGACTCCGCTTACGGTATTCTTAGACATGATCTCCGTTCTTGCCTTACGCATAAACCCGTCTGTCAGTTCTGTATACTTTTTTACCTGTGCGCTCTTGCTGTAATTGGAATTCCCGATCACGATGCCTCCAAGCACTGCCATGATCGCGATCACCACGATCAATTCCAATAATGAGAAACCACCGTTTTTATTCTTATACATGTTCTACTCCACTACTTTTTCGACCAGTTTGTGTATACTACAAGCTGCTCTAACCGTATCCTGTTATCAGATGATACCATTTCGACTTCTCTTCCAAGATATTTTTCAGAATCTGTCAGATAATCTTTTAACAGATAATCTTTTCCACTCTTTTGACAGGTACCGCCTGCGATCAGTTTTGCAAGCTGGTTCTGGTTTTTGCAAAGCGTGATGTTTGCTTTTGCCGGAGAAACGGTTACTTTGCCTTTACTCAGGATCGTTCCCTCAAAATCTGTCCGTACCTCAACATCACCGGTTGCAATGACCATTCTGATCTTTGCTCCTGATGGTGCTTTTCCTAAAAAGGTATCATCAATGACTAATTTTTGTGAGGTATTATCTGTCACATATGCGGCATAGGAAGTCCCGCCTTCTTTGTAAGTGAACCAGCCGGAAGTTCCTACCACATCAAACAATTTATCTTTTACTAAATTTTCAAAGACTGTTCTCGACTTCTGTACACCACTTAATGCCTCATAATTCAGTGTCAGATTGATATTATTTGAATGGAACATATCCTGATAGCTGACAAGCTGGTCACTCATCTGTTTAGAATCAGAAAGATCACTGCCCTCCGTAATGGTATCACCGATCGAAGTAATTCCCATTGCATCATATACTAAAATATTTCCATTCAAGTCCTTTTTTGCATTACGGTTGATCTGGACAGCTTTCTGATCCACATACAGATCCAGATAATTTTTAATCTTAGCCGATGCCGCGGAACCGTAATATGATGCAAAATAATCACTTGCCGCTTTGGCACTTTCAAATCTCATATAATAATAATAGAGATTTCCCTGTGTCATCTCCTCTATTCCTGCCACTCCCGGAGTCAATGCCTGTACACGGCTTAAAATATGACTCTTTAAAAGTACTGCCTGGTTTGTCGGTGTGTCTCCACCGGTATTTGCTAATGCCTGTATATGCATCTGCTCTGTCATTGGATTTGCCATACCGTCCATGCAGGACTCCGGCACTAAATAGGCGATCTGATTACTCTTTACCGTTAGGGATTCTCCCATGAATACGGTACTGTTTCCGATATATGCATTTCCGGCAAGCATCAGTGTCGTAGACTGTCCTAAATTCACTCTCGCTTTTGCACTGCTTCCATTCACGCTACTGCCTATGGCATTGACAATAATGGCACTGCTGTAATCCGATGGATTGTCTTCAATATCCTTTCTGATCTTCGCACTCTGATTAGAATCTGCCTTTAGCGCCGCTTTCGGATTGCCGAAGCCGTAATACTCTCCACCGATCTGTACATCGGCACTTCCAAACAAGGTCAGGTCATTGGCGGTATAGGTTGTTCCTTTTAGGGACAACTTCGATGCATTCGCTGCTTCAATATCATTTGACCATAGTGTTACCTTTGTCTCGCCCGAAAACTCTGAACCCTGTTCTAAGCAGAGCTTGTTTTTTAAGATCACATCGTTTCCCTTTTCCACAAGCAGATTCACACCATTTCCAACAGAAAGACTGGCATCATCGCCACCACCATAAATACTTCCATCCACGGTAACGTTTGATGTTTTTTCTAAAGACGCTCCTTTCTGTGCGATCAGTGCATATTTTAAAACATTTGGAAATGAACCGCTCTCCGTAAAATTCATCTGTGGAAACAGAATCTGGATATCGGTCTGTACCCTTGTCTCATAATCCTGCTCATTGGTATAGGTCAAAAAAAGATTTTTCAAGGTCAGACCGCTTTCACTGACACTCAGCTGCGGTGTCTTTCCCTCTACCGTTGTAAGGCTGGTCCGCTCTTTGACCTTTTGATCTAAAAAGTTCAGCAGATAGTCCACGTTGTAATGATTCTCGTCCGATGACTGTGCCAGCTTACTTCTTAACACTTTGATATATGTCTCATTAAAATGCTTCGTCCGTTTCGCCGTACTTTTTCCGGTATAATCTGCCATCGTCTCTACATATGCCTGTGACATAGCATCGGATACATCGCTCTGCAGTCCCAGACGGATCTCATCTAATACACGCTCTGCATCATAAAAATTATTTTTTGATATACGGTTGGTCGCCTTCATCTGATAATTCCACAGTCCCATCGTCAATGCAACGGTTACTAAAACAGTTACCAGTGCAATTGCCGCGATGACCATGACCAGTGAAACACCCCTGTTGTCTTTTTTTAACTTTTTCATATCTATTCCTACCTGGTGACTGTTCCCGTCAGTGTTGTGATTTCTTTGTTTTCCCGATTTACTTTGACCGTAACATCATAAAGACGCGTATGTACACGTTTGCCATCGAGCCCGCTCAGTCCGAAATATTTTTCTAACTGTGACTGGTTCAACGAAGTTTCGCTTCCTCTTCCTTTATAATAGAATAGCGGTGTGTCCGCATCCGTAAAGTTTGCCCGTATCCGGATCCCCTTTGTAAAGTCCGGGTCCTGCTCTTCCCCAAAGTGTTCCTTTTCTTTCGTTCCAACCAGATGTACCTCTACTTTGGCTGCCTGATCTCCCTGTTTGATCAAAAACAGGTTCAGTGGATAATCGTCTTTATTCTGGACTGTAATTGTATTTTTTGCATTTGGTTCAAAACAGATATACAGATTTTCAAGAGTTCCGCCCGCCTGTCTGCTGTCATATAAAAGCATCGGATGCTCTCCTAAAAGAATCCCATTATAATAATAAGAGACGTTCTGCCAGATGTTCTGTTGATTCTTATCTGCCGCTACTACATAATTCCACCGGATATCTAAATTTTTCAGTACCGTATCTTTCTGGTCTGCCTGTACCTTGTTTTCTGAAACTGCCTTGATAAAATCTTCTTCGATGATCTTATCATCCTGTACATAGACTCCGTCTTTGGAAAGATTGATCCTTTTTAAATCTACAACTTCTTTCTTATTGTAGTCTGCGTCAGCATTCTCCGTGTTCTGATACGGACGTACCTCTACGGTAACCGCAAATTTTTTTCCATCTGACTCATATTCGGGATAGGTGAATTTGTATCCTGTCTTTTTTCCATCTTCCTCAATATAACCTACATCTGAGATTGATTTACTGTCCTTATCCTGAATAAAGGCTTCCATACCGTCCGCTTTTAAATCCTCTAACACTGCCTCTCCTGCCGAAGTTGCAGCTAACAACACTCTGGATCTTGCATTGGTCTGAACGGTAAGGATCATGGATTTAAAAAGAGGAACCACGCAGATAACCAGTATCGCTGTGGCAATCAATATTTCCACTAAAGACACACCGCGATCATCCTGTTTCATCCGTGTTCCTCCTTTCATTCTATCTTAAAATCTACTGCTACATTCCTGCTTACTGCTCCGGAGTCTCCGTTGCCTGTGTCTCTCCTGCCTGCTGTGAAGCCTTTGTCTGCTGTACATCTTCCGGTGCTATACCGGATGCTCCACCGAAAATATTATCTGTTCCCTTTTGAACATCATTAATCTCTGCTGGCTGATACTCTTCTCCTGTTCCTAACATATAGTACTGCTTCATGCGAATGTCTCCTACCAGATTTCCGCTTGCCTCATCCAGTGTCAGCACCATTTCATTTATGGATTTTCTTTCTTCTTCTTTTGGTATCCGATGAAGCCAGTCCTTTAACTGGGAATAGGACACCGTAAACTCCAGTATTTCCGGTACGCCATAAATGGAAAGACCGGCTTCCTGATTCTCTGCCACAAGTTCTCCTGCTTCCATGCTGACCTTGGTAATACGCAGGCTGTCATAACGCTTTTCCATATCGGAAGCATAGAGGATCTGGTCTCTTGCTTTTACCATTGCCGGAAATTCTTTATAATATTCTTTTGTTTTTTTCTTCCATTCTTCCGTCTGAGCAATATATTCTTTTTCATTTTTCTGAATGACATCCAACTCTTTTAATTCTGCTTCTAGTGCAGCCTTCTCGGCTTTCTGTGCTTTATTTTCTACTAAAAAATTACGAAAACCGAACTGAACGACCAGTACGACTAAAAGAATTCCTCCAACTATAAATAAGAGATTTTTATCCCGTTCACTCATACCGGCACTCTTTATTTTTCTATCTTTTTTCATCGGATTACCCCCTCCGTACTTCTATTTTCCTGCGGTCTGATCCTGCTGCTTTGTTTCAAGTGATTCTACGTCTTCGTTCATAGTCGTTTCATTCTGTGTCTCGCTATCTGCAGTCCCTCCTACATAGGTACAGATCACCATGAAATCCACATAGGACTGATTGGATTCGCTGACCGTCTCCTCTAAAGATTCCACCTGAACATCACTGATACTCTCAAAATCAGAAAGTTCATCTACGATCTTGGTTGCCTCGCGCTTAGAACTTACGCGTATATCCAGCGTGATACTCTCAGAAGTTGAGGTAATGGAACGTACTAAAATATCACTTGGCATATTCTTTTCTAATTCGTCAATGAATCCACCGATCCCCTCTGAGGTTGTCGTGGTCTCTTTATAGAGATTTTCAATTTTTTCATATTCGGTCTTTGCCTGATTGTATTCTTTATACTCATCCGCAAGATACTGTTTTTCGCTTCGCTCTTTTTGCAGTTTATGAACACCCATCTTCAAATAGCCATAGTATGGAATGACCGCTAATAAAAGCACGAGTGATACCACAACACAGATCCCAAAGAACTGTTTTGGCTCAATATGAATCTGCTTATGCTCTTTTTTCTTCTCCGCAACTTCCTTTTCATCTTCTAAACGGAATTTCATCGGATTGACTGCGGCTCCGACACAGGTCAGATACATCAGCGGATAATAATCTCCCGTGTTGCCTTTTTCCTGCGGGAGTGCTTCCCTTAACGATTCGCCTGAAACAGGAATACTCAGCTCATCGGACAGATACTGCTCCATTCCACAGATATCTGCACCGGTACCATAGAGAACGATATTCTTCATCTCCGCACCGGCATGATTGGAACTGTAAAAATTCATCACACGCGAAACGTTTCCTGTAATGGCACGAAAACCTTCTGTGATATCCTCTTGAATCTCTTCCTCTTCTAAGCTCAGGACATTTTCTTTCCGCATCTTTTCGAGTGTCTCATAGAAATCAATATCTTCACCAAAATGTCCGGATTTTTGAACCGCCTGTACAACATCTGCGATTCCATAAGGGAAGGTTCTTTGTAACTCAATCTTGTTCTCACGGACGATTGTGATCATCGTAGTGTCTTCTTCTAATCTTACCGCCGCGTATAAGTCATTTTTGATATTTTTTTCTAAAAGCTGTGTTGCGGCATTGCCTATGTAGTCTAAATCTACCAGTGTCAATAAGCAGACTTTTGCTAACGATTTATAAGCATCGATCATTTCGTTTGGTACGGCAAGTACCATCAGCTTATATTTCTGTTCGCCCTCTTCCTCTACTTCATCTAACAGCCGGTAACTCAACTGATATTTTTCAAGGTCTACCGGAAAATACTCCGCAGAGTTTGCATACAACAATGTCCGGATACGGTTTTCTTTTACATGCGGAATGACAACATCCCTGCTGGCGATCCTGCTGGATGCTAATACAAACACTGCCTTTCTTGTCTTAATCTTATGTTCTTCAAGCCCTGCATCCAGACGCTCTTTAAACGGAAGAACGTCCGCAAGTGTCTCTTCTTTAAAGAGATTATCCGGTGTCTGGAAACTGAAACTCTTATAGATTTTCGGTTCTTTTACTTTGAAATCCGTCTCTACAACGTGAGTCATACGGTTTCCAATCTCAATACATAATACTCTATTTGCCATCTTCTCATTCCCTTGCTATCATTTTTCACTGTCTGTTCCCACAAAAAGACCTTCCCTGTACCTTTTGTCGAAACAAACGCCTACCAAAGACGCATATACATCTGTAACAGGCTGTCACCCCAGAGCGCCGCTAATAAAATACCGGCTGCTAAGTACGGTCCCATTGCTAACACATGATCCTCATTTGTCAGTTTCATGCGCAGCAGATGGATGACCGAACCAAGAATACAGCCCATTACAAATGCTATTATAATTGCTTTCCAACCTAACATCATGCCCGCTGCCGCCATCAGCTTAATGTCTCCGCCTCCAATGGCTCTGCCCTTAGATAACAGATACAGCAGATATAAAAAAGCACTGACTGTGAAAAATCCTATCACATAACTTTTCCACTGTGCCAAATCCAGCAGCATATGTATGCAGGCAAGCAAAAATATAAATACGTTGATTCCAAAAGGAATCTCATATGTGCGAAAATCGATCACACTCAGCACCAGCAATGCGGATGCCATCAGAGAGTAGATTCCACTCTCTACATTCAGTCCATTGACTGCAAAAATCAGAACATACATGAATCCATTGACTGCCTCGACAATCGGATACTGGCAGGAAAGCTTTGTTTTACACTTTCTGCACTTACCTTTCAGAAAGATATAACTAAAGATAGGGATTAAGTCATACCATTTCAACTGATATCCGCAGGTCATACAGTGGGAGTTCACTTTGACAATGTCCTCTCCCTTCGGAATGCGGTAAATACACACATTCAAAAAACTGCCTATGACGATTCCAAATAAAAATATGAGAATTTCTGCGAATATCAGTATGGTATCCATGTGTTAGTCCGTTCCTTTCAAACTGCAAAAATTACTTAGCCCAGTTACCTTCTGCTTCCGGATATAACTGAGTATCACCAACTTTAACGGTTACTTCACCATCTGCGCTAACGGAATATTTGAAGTTACCACTTGCTGCTTTTACTTTTGGTACTCCACCAAAAACCTCTTTCTGAGTTCTTGCTGTACTAGCAGCATCTGTATCGCCATCCCATTTTGCTTTACCATCAGTGATTGTCTGCTCAGCAACTGCTGTTGTTCTCGCTGTATCAGCGAACTCTGCACTGATTGCAGTTGCAATCTGCTGTGCATTCTGGATATCGGTAGAAATTCTGGATCTTCCAATATACTTAACGAACTGTGGTGCTAAAACTCCTGCTAAGATTGCCATGATTGCAATTACAATGATCAATTCTACTAACGAGAATCCTTTGTTGTTACGCTTTGTCCTTTTCATAATGAATCTCTCCTTTTTCTTTTTTATATATTATCTCAAGTCCGAAGCCCTATCCCCCGGAAATTAGATACACGGAATACCCCTGCGGTCCTACATATTTCCAACGCCATTGTATAACGAAAGCATTGGTCCCATGATCGCCGCTATCAGAATGACTACGATGATCGCCATAAATACAATGATCATCGGCTCTAAAAGTGCTAAAACGGTCTGAGTTGTTACCTCTACCTCTTCATCATAGTAATCTGCTAATTTATCTAACATTTCCTCGATCTCTCCGGTCTCTTCTCCAATCGCCATCATATGTACTACCATCGGTGGAAAGAGTCCTCCATTTTTCAATGGTTCCGAAAGAGGAACACCTTTTGCGATTTCTTCTTTTGCTTTTAATAACTCTCTTTTGTATAAAATATTTGTCATTGTATTTGCCACACTGTCTACTGCATCGATCATCGGGATTCCCGCCTGCATCAATGTGCTGAGTGTTCTTGCAAATACGGAAGAGTAGGTCTTGATGTTCAGATTCTTAAATATCGGGATCTTGATCGCTCTCGTACCAAAAAACTCCTGCCCTGACTCTGTTTTTTTCCAGCTTTTTATTCCTATAACGATTGCTACAATGATTGCAACTAAGAGGATGGCATGATTTTTTACAAAATCTCCCATGTGCATAATTGCCAATGTCAGTGCCGGCATTTCAAAATCATATCCATCAAACATTTCCATATAATTTGGGATAACATATGTCAGCATAACGACTAAAATCACCAGTGCCACGACTCCTAATACCATCGGATACATCATGGAGCGTTTCATCATGCCCTTTAACTTGGCTTCTTTTTCAAACTGGATTGCCATACGCTCTAAGGACTTGTCAATACTTCCACTGGTTTCTCCGGCTTCTACCATGTTGACTAACATCGGTGGAAATACTTTGTTCTGCTTCTCCATCGCCTCTGACAGGGTACTTCCCTTTCCAATCTCCGTTCTTACCTCTCGAATTGCCTGTGAAAGTGTCTTATTTTCGGTCTGTATCGACAGCATATCTAATGCTTCCACTATACTGACTCCGGCACGGAGCATACTTACAAACTGACGGCAGAACACGCTTAGATCTCTTGTCTTGACTTTTTTGCCCACGCCGATCTTAATATCTTTTTGTAAGGCATTCTGCTCTTTAATCTCTAATGGAATACACCCCTGCGAACGCAGTTTCTGTTCGACTTTTTCCCTGCTGTCCGATTCCATACTTCCTTTTATTTCTTTTCCGCTTTTTTCAATTGCAATATAAGAATAATCCGCCATTTTCCTCTCCTCTATCTCTTAAAACAGATTAATCTTCTGTGACATTCCCGCCGCATCATGTGCAAAACTGATTGCCGTCTCTGCAGTAATATAGCTTTTCATATACAGATCATAAATTGCATCATCCATCGTCTGCATCCCCATTTTCTTGTTGGTCTGGATAATCGATGGAATCTGAAAGCTTTTTTCCTCACGGATCAGATTCCGTATCGCCGGAACCGCAAGCATGACCTCATATGCTGCCACTCTTCCGCCTTCCTGCCTTGGCAGAAGCTGTTGTGCCACCACACCCTCTAAAACACCTGCTAACTGCACACGGATCTGCTGCTGCTGAAACGGTGGAAAGACATCGATCATACGGTCTACTGCCGAAGCTGCACTGTTCGTATGAAGCGTGGAAAATACCAGATGTCCTGTCTCCGCTGCCGTAATGGCAATGGAAATCGTTTCTAAATCACGCATCTCACCGACTAAGATCACATCAGGGTCCTGTCTTAGGGCCGCCCTGACCGCATTTGCATAGGACATCGAATCATAACCGATTTCTCTTTGCAGTACCATTCCTTTTCCATGTCCATGCAGATATTCGATCGGATCTTCTAAGGTAATGATCGTCTTTTTGTAATTCTTTGAAATCACTCCGATCAAAGAAGCTAACGTTGTGGATTTACCACTTCCGGTTGCTCCTGTTACTAACACCATACCTCTCTTTTTTGAAGTCAGATTTACAACTGCATCCGGAACGCCTAAATCCTTCGGTGACGGAATCTCAAATGAAAGGATACGAAGTGCCATCGCATACGTTCCTCTTTGACGGAACACATTGACACGCACCCGGTTAAATCCTGCGATAGAATGTGCAAAATCCAGTTCACCTTCCCGCTCTAACACTTCTAACTGCTCGGTTGTCAGCATTGGCTTGATCATTTCTTCTATTTCATATGGCTTAATCTTTTCCTCCGACATCGGTATCAGATCTCCGTCGATACGGAACATGACCGGACTGCCGGGACAAAGATGAATATCTGAAGCATTTTTTTGGTTTCCGTCGATTAAAATATCTTCTATTTTACCCATAACCTGTTTTCCTCTATTCTCCAAGTGAGATACGGATCATCTCATGGTAGGATGTTTCTCCTTCTAAAACGAGTCTGACCGCTTCACTGTGTAACGTTTTCATTCCTTCTTTCACTGCCACTTCACGAATCTCATCCGTAGACATCCGTGCCGCAATTGCATTGCGCAGAGTCGATGTGACCGGCATCATCTCATAAATACCGGTTCTTCCGTAAAATCCAGTGTCATTGCAGTGTTCACAGCCTACCGGCTCATAAATCTCAACCTCTTCCATTGGGTTAATGCCCATCATGCCCTTTTCTTCTCCAAGGGCTTTCCGTTTTCTCTTACAATGCGGACAAAGTCTTCGCACCAGCCGCTGTGCAATGACGCCTCTCATGGCATCTGCTAACAGATAACTTTCTACGCCCATATCCATTAATCGCGTCATGGTTCCCGGTGCATCATTCGTATGCAAGGTACTCAACACTAAATGTCCCGTAATGGATGCCTGCACTGCGATAGATGCTGTTTCCCTGTCTCGAATCTCACCTATCATGATAACGTCCGGGTCCTGTCTCAATATGGAACGAAGTGCCGAAGCAAAGGTCAAATCCGCTTTTGCATTGACCTGTACCTGACTCACTCCGTCTACATTTGCCTCTACCGGATCTTCTACGGTAATGATATTAATATTTTCGTGGTTTCTTTCGTTCACCGCCGTATATAAGGTCGTAGACTTACCACTACCGGTAGGTCCTGTTACCAGTATAATCCCATTCGGATGATTCAGCATATCATCAAATAACTGCAACTGCTGTTCGGTAAATCCAAGACTCTTTTTATCTCTTGTCAAGGCTTTTTTCTGTGCCAGACGCATTACGCATTTTTCACCGTAAACCGTCGGAAGTATGGATGCACGGATATCATATTCCTTCCGGTCGATCATCATCGTGATTCTTCCGTCCTGTGGTCTTCTCTTTTCGGAAATGTCCATATTTCCGATAATCTTTACACGAGTAATGATCGCACTTAACAAATTGATGTGATAGGTCGATTTTTCATAAAGCACACCATCAATACGATAACGGACACGCACTTTATCTTCCATCGGCTCAATGTGAATATCGGACGCACGTTGCCTCGCCGCCTGTTCAATCATGGATTTTACAAGCTGTACAATCGGAGAATTGGCTACATCCTCATCTTCTGCCTGCTCCTCCTTTGTTTTCCGGCTCTCACGTTCTTTGGCATACTGCTCTGCCACTCTTTGTGCTTCGCTGTCACCGTAGTATTTGTCCAGTGTCACTAAGATATCCTGTGTCGTTGCAATCACAGGCTCTACCTGTAGATTCGTGATAATAGAAAAATCATCTATTCCCCGCATATCCATCGGATCTGCCATTGCAACACGGATAATATTCACGTTGCCCTCTTTATATTCAAACGGTATCATCAGATGTTTCCGAAGCAGCTTACCATCTGCTAACTTGATGATATCATCCTCTATTTTCATTCCATGCAGAGAAATAAATGGGATATTTAACTGTGTTGCAAGCCCTTCCCCAATTGCTTCCTCTGTCGCATAACCAAGATCCACAAGCATCTCGCCTATTTTTTTGTGAGCAGTCTTATTCTTCTCCAATGCATCTTCTAACTGCTCCTGCGTAATAATACCTGCTTCGAGAAGCATATCCCCTATACGCTTCTTCTGTCTGAAGTCAGCCACACTCCATTCCCCCTACATTCATTCTTATTGAAACAATTATACTACATTTTTCAACAAATTTGTATAAATTTGAACAAAAAAGAACCGACAATTTTCGTGTTTTGACAAGTTTTTCGTATTTTTTCGTATTTTCATTCCTGCAACTGCATCTTTCCGAAATTTTCTCAGTTTTCAGAAACAAAAAATGCACCTTTTTGCCGGCATATTTCTATGCGGCAGGTACATTCTACAGGTATTTTTCTTTTATTTTCTCTGTGATCACAATCTATTTTTATAACCTATTATATCTGTTCTTATGATCTGTTTTTTCATATATAAGCAGGACTGTAAGCCGGGTTATGTTTTTCAGATGATCATCTATCTAGAACAACTGTTGCCAGCTGCTTCAAGCAACCTACCTAAGACTAACGGGCCGCATTATCGTCTTGCTTCGGTCTTGCTTCAGATGGGGTTTACATGTGCCCCCTCTGTTACCAGAGAGGCGGTAGTCTCTTACACTGCCCTTCCACCCTTACCGGTTGCCCGGCGGTATATTTCTGTTGCACTGTCCTTGGAGTT